>JABAOF010005780.1_pt4 | contig 49760 bp, 73 predicted proteins | sample 7062171 | NCBI WGS metagenome assembly JABAOF01 (sample SAMN14538628, study PRJNA623070) | marine sediment metagenome | biome: marine biome [ENVO:00000428]; feature: marine pelagic biome [ENVO:01000023]; material: deep marine sediment [ENVO:00002113] | place: India: Gulf of Khambhat ... | reverse complement strand
GCCACGCCGTATTCGACGGGAACCGTGAAGTCCACGAGCTCGCCCTGCATAACGCCCGTAACCCTGCATTCCTGAATGGCCTCGGAAAAATTGAAGGATTCCTTACACCAGTTATAATAGGCGTCCCTTTTCATCCAAGGGCAAAATTCTCCCGAGGGCTTCCCGTTGGTTATGTTTATGATCGCTGACGTGTCATACCCAGGATCTTTTCTCACCATCATAGTGACATCATAATCGTGGCACAGCTTCAATACGGCATGTTTGCTGTCATTGACGGCAACATAGTAGGCTTCTGCGCCCATTTTGTTAAGTTCTTTCAGTGTGTCCAATGTGAAATTGTGACAAGTGTAGCTGCCGTTGTCATATCGGTGAGAAAGCGCAACTCTCCACATAGTAATTTCTTCTTCGCTCGGGGCGTGCGCACCGAACATGAAGCCTAATAAAAATATCAGCACTGCGATCAAAGCCTCTGCCTTAAATTCCATCATAATCCCTCCTCTGAGTAAATTATCTGCCCCTTGGCATTAGGTATTTTCTCCGCATGTTGAAAATAATTGATTTTATAGTCCAAGACGGCACCGGAAATGTCTTTTATGCCCGTAAGCACGAGTAGATCCTTCGAATAATAACAGTCCTTGTCCACTTTCAATTCAACAGAGAACCATTTCTGTTCATCATACATCTCGATATATATTCTCTGTTGATCCATGCACATTCCCGTAATCTCAATTGTTCCATTATATGTTATCGCCAATCTGGAAGAATCGATCAGGGCATATAATGTTGTTGAGCCCCCGTCCACGACAAATCCAGGTGATATTCTCACTTCTCTCAAAATTGGCTGGAGAGTGGGTTTTACCTGGGTTTCATAATAATATGAACCTATCAATGTTGAACATGAAAAACCTATTATTATACATAAAATAAATATAACTACATAGCTTACCATTTTTTTCCAGTTTCTTCCCTTTTTCTCTGTTTTTTTATTCGTCATTTGTGTATCCTCCTAAAATATTGCGCTTCTCCCCACTGGTCTTTGGCGGGAAGTCTTGTTATCAGCTTCAAATCGATCAGTTTCCAGCTGGCTCTTGTCAAAGCTGAGATTATGCCCCCTCTTGATGGAGGGTTTTTCCATCTTTCCGAGATCTTTTCTGCCAGTTTCCATGATGATATTCCGTCCTCAGGAATGGCTTCCAGCATCTTTTTCTGAAATTCAGTTAATCCTAGCATTTTCTCTCCTTTCTTTCTGCCATTCCGTTTCAACTGATTTGTCCCATGGCCCGAAATTCTTATGTAAAAGCATCATCCTCGCTGCCTCTTTTTTGGAATACCTTTTTACCCGGGTAATCTTGCCTATTTCATAATATCTCTCTTTCCTCGTGACAACCCTGTTGCCATTGGAATAATCGAAAACGACGTCACCGACCTCTATCCATGCATGCCCGATCTGCTTGCCTTCCAGGGGCCCCTGACCAGCTACAATTCCGTGACAGAGTAACATCTCGGGAACATTGTTATCTATGATATAATACCCAGCTATGGTGTAACAATTACCTCTCTCAACCTTTTTTGATCCTCTCGTCATATTCTTTCTCCTTCTTTTTGAAACAAGGTCTGCACACTACTTGGTCATGGAGATCTCCCATGATATCTTTCCATCGTTTGTTTGGGATTCTGAAAAATCGTTTAAGTTGAGATTTACATATTTTACAATAGACTGCCTCGCATTTTTTCAGTTCTTTCAGCATTTCCAGAAATTCCCTTCCTTCCTTCGTCAGCCAAACTATGTGGCTTCTCCCGTCCTTTGTTGACCTCTCAATTCTGAGATATCCCAACCTGTCACGGAGTCCCCAAAGCCACATGAAGCCGGAAAAATTCGTCAGCGGTATTTTGGACATCGCACAGGGCTCGTTCTTCTTGATGAATTCCAAATTTTTAATTAGTGTCGATATCCGAGGATTGAATGGTTTCATCATTTCAGCCCCCTCAACCGATCGTAAATTTTTTTGTAAAAATATGTTCCCTGAAATCCATGGTCGATATTTTTTATGAGATACATGACCTTTTCCAAACCGTCAACTTGTAACTCACGTAGAAATTTCCAATTTAGAAACGAATTTCTAATTTCTTTTCTCTTATTATAAAGAGGGAATAGGTGAAAATCCACAAGATGAAACTCTTTAAATCCTTTATCCTTCACTATTTTCTTGATTTTTCTTATCATGTAAACATAATATTTAAATTCATCAAAATTTGGATTTTTCTCTATTTCACTGTAATAAACGCTATTGATTTTAGCAATAGGAACATGCCCTCCATAACCTTCAGGTATCCACACAATCCCAGCTATACTTCCTTTATAATGAAGATACGAAAATACCCCCACTTCTTCATTTGTTATCATTTGTATCCTCCTGAAAGAATTTATCCAGGCTGTTCTGTTTTTTCTGCATGTAATTGTATGTATTGATCAGCCGTTTCTCCTGGTCAGTGAATTTGATGTATTTTGAGTAGTAGTGACGATGGAATCCTATCACGAACTGGTTCCATACCAGCTTCCTCTTGATATTTTCCACGTCCTTGAAAAAATGATGCATGAACCCGTGATCTTCCAGACCGACGTGCCTGGCTGCGCTTCTCATCAGCGTGGACCATACCTCGTTGTGGTCTATGCTGTGTTTCAGGCTCGTTGCTCGCCTCATTATTTCCATTTTCCCGTTCTCCACCTTCATTACCCCGACAAAGAAAGGGAGATCCTTGGGTATTTTCTTGCTCTGCAGCACAAGATACACTTCGTCCACCAGGGAAAGGTATGAATTCAGCTGACTGTAGAGCCTCGAATAGTTGTCAATATTAGTCTTGACCTCGAACGCTATTATCCTGAAATCGTCCGGATTTCCTATTATCGCCAAGCCGTCAACTATTGACTTGTCTATTTCGACCTGCCTGCTGAAATGCTTGTATTCTATTTTACCCGGGATCAGCTCTTCCGCTGCGTTCAGGAGCTCGCTTTCCGAGAGATAGAACTTCTTCTCGATTTTCTCCACTATCTCTCTTACCTGGTCCTCATACTCCTTCTTGTCGATCGTGAGCAAGATCTCATTCCATGCGGTTTCCTTGTATTTCTTCTTTAGCCAGAATTTCTGATATTTCCTGTTCTTTCCCTTGAAAAACACCTTTTCGTCCCTCTCGAATGTCTTTTTTCCGAATTTCACGAAAACCTTGAGAGTTTCCTCTATCTCCTGGTCAGCTGCCTCGTCTATCATTTTCTGATCAGGGTTCCTGGAATAAAAAGTGTATTTGTGTTTCAGGGATTCAGATATATTCCCTCTACTGAATACTGTCTGCTCATCGTCACGGTAACCGTGCGTGATCTTCACTACCTTTGGTTTAACGCTTTTCATTCTTTCCCCCTTTATTGCATTTTTCTAGAGATCCTTCACAGAAGATAGCCGATTTGATGCACGGTGATTCTTCGCACCACCACATCTTTCCGCTTACGCTAAAAATTACACTTATAGCATTATCTGGAACATTATCTGGAATTTTACATCCCCATTCTTCAACGCAATCTTGTCCAGGGGGATTTATTATTTCACACTGTTCATCATACAATTTTTCATAATAGGCACGGTCTTCGGATTTTCTAATTTTCAGATCTTTCAGTCTCTTAATACACTGAAAACCATCGAGAAATGGGTATCTGTCATAGCATGTGGAATTACAGTAATCGCTCACATTATAAGGATAACCTTCTTCACAATCAGAGAGACATTTCAGATAATCTTCGTGCATCCATGTTGTATCGAAAAATCCATCTTTGCTATGTTTTTCATTACACTCACCAGGGGAACCGTCACATTCAACTTTCCAGAGGCGGTTGGTGCAGACCGATTCGTTCCAATAGTATGTATTGAAATATTCTTTCCACACAAGTTCGCCATAAATTTCATCTTCCATTATCATTTTGTTGGTTCCGAAACAAAATGTGTCTGTCCAACCGTGTCGATTTTCAATTATTTGCGGGCAATCAACTACTGTGATGTTTTCGTTATTCTCGATTGAAATGTTTACATAAGTTAAATCATCAAGAATAACATAGCAATAAGTTTCTGAATTAGTCCAATTCTTTTCTATGAACATATCTAGTTTGAAATTTCCAGTAGAAGAAGGGAATTCCGAGCAATATGTTCTTTTCATTGTAAAATGCCAATATCTATCTTCCGATTTTGTCACATTCTCATACTCCCCGCACTCGAAGGGAAGTTTTGGTTCGGACTTCTCATCTGTATGAGCGTCAAAGAACATCTGTGTTTGGTGTGAATTGGCTAGCGTGAAAGCCATAAAAATGGAAAACAGCATAATGCCTGTCAAAATGCAATCTGCCAGTGAATTTCCGGTATTCAGCCAACCTTCTTCCATATTATCCCCCTTATATTTTATGCAAACGGTGAGCATTTATGGGAGTCTCGCATATCTGGATGAACGTCCTGTCCACATTCATCGCAGCTGTAATTTGACTTCTCGCCGGGCTTTAACGGCCTATCTCTGAATCTTATCGCCATATCCGTCCTCCTTTATGTTAACGAGCATGACATCTATCTTCCTGCCGAATTTGTCATGGAACTTCACGCCGTAGATCCTTTCCTTGTCGCACACCACGATTCCCCTCACGATGTCGTTGAATCTCCTGGCAAATTTCAAATCGGCAGGTGAAGGCAGGAACAATTCTTCGGCCTTCTGCCAATCCGCTACCTTTGAGTGGGTGTGAACATTTCCTATCTTGACAAGTCCCATCTTAATGGCCTTTCTCTTCGCATTCAGCATATCCTTCCTGTCAGGTATCCATCTGTAGATTTTGTTCTCCGCAATGTTCTTGACGGGGAAGACATGCCACTCCTCACCGTCCATGTAGGGCCTGTCGCTGAAAAGGAACCCGCATACTTCGTCCGGGTGCTCAAGAATCGCTTGACCGAGGAACCCGTGCCAGTGGATTTTAATTGTGTTCATGTTTTCCCTCCGTTTGATACTCATTCGGCGATCCCTCTCCTATCTAATTCTTTGACGCAAGCCTTCATAATCTCCAAGTCGTCAGCTACCGCATCCGCAAATTCTCTTTGGCATTTGGAGCATACAATTTTCGGTCTTTTGTCTGCGTCGTGCAACTCTTTCATTCTACCTGATAACTTCTTTATGAAAACAATCATTTTTTCATTACGACCGCACTTGCATTCAGTAGTTATCTGGAAAAGGCCCACGTATCCTTTGGATTTTATTTCTCCTATCATCCACATAAAATTGGTTCTTGCTTTGGCAGGCAAACCCATGCGTTTGGCTAATATTCTGATTGTTCTCTTGTCAAGCTTTTTCCAGTTTTTCATAAAATCTCCTCAACCAATCCTCCTGGTTTTGAGCAGTTTGAGTATTTCCATTCTTCCTGAGTTTCTACCTTGGTAATATGAATTACCATTTATTGTTGCGTAACAATCTTTACATCGCCATCCTGATTCTGTCTTGATAAGAGTTCCCTGTTCTCCGCAGTGCGTACAACCCCTCGGCTGCGTATTATCGCCTTTAAGTTGCGCATAATAATGGGATTCTTCCCATTTCAAGCAAGCATCACATTTGCACGATTCCTTGTGCGGATATAGATTATTCATGGGACCCCTTCCTCTTTCTAAAATGACCGCATCTACAGTAAAAACATTCTGTTCCCCATGACATTGCTTGTCTATGTTCTTTTCTTTTATGTCCACATTCACAAATCTCGTTATCGTGTTCCCTTTCCCATTCAGCTTCTTCATCCATGAAACTCTTAATATTCCCGCTCATCTGCTATCGCTCCTTGATTTCGTTCTTCTTTTAACCATTGCCCAGCCCTTTTTGGCCATGACTATCCCGAGTTTCGCTGCACACCACTGTGTACAGAACAGGTTCTCCATCGTTGTTTTTCCGTATTCTGATTTTATCTCTTTCCCGCATGTCCTACATTTCGAAGGTTTTTCCTGATTTTTCAGCTTGTTTTCTGTCATATCAGCATCCTCATGTTTATAGCTTTCGTGTCGGGATTCGTTTGAATCGTGAAATCGGATACATGCCCGCATGAATGTTCTGCCTTGAAGTTGCCCTTGCCGTCAGTTAATATACTCCAGTTGCCCCCTTCATCGCACTCTCTACAGCCGACCTCGCTGAATGTTTCCTTGATTTTAGTCATGGCATGTTCTTTAAATGCGTTCCTGAGCGGGCCTTCGGGAAGCATTTTCCAGTCGTTCTTCTCTGCTGCTTTTTTGAGCTTTTCCTTGCATTTGTCGTCACAATGCAGCATCCTCTCTATTCCTTCAAGCTTGAAGCTGTTCACGTGGTCCTGCGGATCAAGTATGTAATTACCGCAGACGTCACACTTCGCTCCTGCTTCTGTTATGGTCATTTTGAATCACCTACCTCCTTCTAACCTTTCTGGGAAAGCATTAATCTGAACACTGAACAATCATCGTTCTCACATACAAAGACTGCTTTCCTTTCTTCTCTCATTTCAAGCTTACATATTGGGCATTCCATATCAACCATTTCCTTTATTTACTCCTAACCTTTCTGGGAAAGCTCCTTTTCTTGGTTACATGTCCCATCCGTATATAGATAATCATCACATGTTTCTGCTCTATGAGGAACTCCCTTTCTTATTATTTCTTCGTAATCCTCGCATCCGCATTTGTTAGCACAACCGTAACATGTTTTCATATTCAACCATTTCCTTTATTGTGACTTCTGGGAAAGCTTAATGTCCCTTCAAAGCACACGGCTTGCACACAAAATATTTAAAGTTTAGTGCAATCAGCCTTTCTCCTTTTTCTCTACTACCACAAGCTCCACACTTACTGGTCATGGTTTATCACCTCTGAATAGTATATGTATCGAGGACATAAAAAGACCAGTTGCAGTTTTCGACATACATCGAGCCATTTTCACGCCTGAATACTCCACTATTTCACGACTAATTTTCATCAACATATCAACCATTTCCTTTGCCGGGATTCCCGGTGTTTTCGAACTTCCGATTATCAGCATCGGAAGGGTAGGGAACTTGTTCCCTGAGTTTGGCGAGCAGTTTACGGATTAACTCACAACTATCACAACGGATACCCTTTCCGTTTCTGTATCGTTCCTCGGATTCCATGTCACAATTTTTCCTTCTTGTTCTACACATTTTCTTTCTGAAATCATTAATCTTCCCGATGAGTTCCTTTCTTTCGTCTTTGCGGACCCTATTTTCAAAACTATGCAATGTTTCCCATTTACCATGTGGTTTCTTTATAACCACTCCGTGTAAAGTTCTGTATTTGGCTTGGTTATATTCTCTCCATTCCGCTTCCTTTATGGTCATTTTTCACGCTCCTTTTCGAGTTTTTGCCAATCGTCCTCCCACATATCCTCGAATATTCTCACTTCCCGCAATTTGCCTTCAGCATCATGCTTCTTTACAACACAAGACCGCTTCTTAATCTTCCCGATGAGTTTCTTTCTTTCGTGTTCGAGTTCCGATATTTCATGGTCTCTTCTCTCATCGTGCCAGCTTCCACAATTACAGGCAGGAATATCGCAACGCCTGAATCCGTTTCTTTCGAGAACAGCTTCTAAATCCCTATTTTTCTGGAGAAGCTCCTTTTTCTCGGCTTCGCATTCTTTAATGATAAATCTCGATATTTCAAAAACATTCGGGCTTCTATTATATTTGTTTTTGAACTTCTCCATATATCCAAAAGATTTCTGACGCAGTTTATCCGCTTCCTTTATGGTCATGGTGATAACACCGCCTTATCAATTTCATAGGCTTCTGGTGGACATTCTTTCATTTCACATTCCTTGAACGGATTATAATAACGGCATAGTCCGCATTGAGCCTTCTTTTCTTTTGAAGTTTTTATCCTTTTACAATCAACACCTACTCCTTTACAGTAGTTTCTTTGACCACCACTGCAAGGAAAATCTCCATCAATACACTTATTTATTAAATCTCTTCCTTGTTTGGTCAAACTGAAAAAATAATGTTTTTTGTTTGGATTCACAATTTCCTTTTCGAGTTTGGCGAGTTCTTTTATTGGAACAACCTCTATCCATTTATCATGAAATAGTGCTTTAACCTTCTTCTCTGTTATCTTCCCGATGAGTTCCTGTTTGGTTTTGTTGTAGCCTTCCTGCTTCGCACAATCCTTGCATTCCATGTATATTGTTGCTGGTTCTCCGGGCTCGTATCTTGTTTGATGTGTTCCTTCGTCAAAGAAAACCTCTGCTATTTTCCCTTCTCTCAAATCAACTTCCCTTATCTTCTTTCCACAATTTACGCAAGACCAATACCTTTCGTTCTCTTCGGCTTCGCATTTGGCTATTGTGAGGTCTATGTCGCTTTTCTGAACAACCAATATTCTAACTAATTCAACACTCTCACACCTCATACAATACGGCATACCATAATCGCTTGGTGGATAATAAATATGATTGCTTCCGCATTTACTGCATATTGTCATAACCCATTCTTCTGATTCCTTCAACACCGCTTCCTTTATTGTTGTCATATAAACACCACCTTGCCTCTGTTTTTTGCCCACCAGTAATTATATATTCCGCTCGGCNNACGCTCCCATATCGTAAATGTTCCGAACTGGAATGTCTTTCTGAACTTAACCTCTTTGGTCATTTTCCCACCCCCAAACTACCAAAACTTCTTGCGAATTCTATCAGGTCTTCCATGACATCTTTCTCGTTTTTAAAATTGGCATTCGTTGGAATCACTGAAACGTTTTCGAGTATTTCCTGCACTCTCTCTATCGTCGATTCCTCGTCTGCCAAATGAATGGCCCTTAGCAGAGAAGCCATTGTCGTGGCAACAATGGTTTTTTCTGGAAATTCCTTTTTCATTTTCTTCATCCTATCGAATGCCTGCAATGTTTTTTTGCTGTCATCATTGTTAATGATGGCCTTCAAAATGTTGTTGTCCAGTACGAAAAAGTTTTTCACTCACTCCACCCCCTTCTTGATGAGTTTGTCTATCCTGTATTGACAGCACGGACAAACAACCTTCCTGGCTATTTTCATGCCGTCTATGATCAATTTCCTTTTCTGGTTCTTCCGGAAGAATTTCATTCTCAATGCATGCTCTTTCTTGTCGACTTTTTCGTGGTAATATGCCTTAGAATGTGCCTTGACTTTCTCCGGGTTGTTCCTTTTCCATTCCCTTGCTCTCTTTATCCTTCTCTTGTGTATTTCGTCAGGGGACTCGGGGTTTTTAATGTAGTTCGAAGGCAAGCCCAGCCTGTTTCGGGCAGCCGAAACACCGCTCTTGGAAACCCCCATCAGTTCCGCTATCTGGGTATCGGACCATTTCTTCTTCCAGAGACCCCGAAGGGCGTTCTCATCTATTTTTCTGGGCTTTCTTTTTAATACTATTGCCATCACCAATGCTAACACTAAAGAAGTGCGTGTAAAGATATTCCGGAAGGGATTTGCCCCTGAAAACGCCGTTAAGGACCCTCCTCAATTCTTCGGGGCTTTCGGCTCCTTCTGGATAATACAAATGATTGATTATGAATTCTACGGGGAGATATTCGACCTTCTCGATGACATATGTTCGTTCCCCAACTACGAACCAGTCACCAGGAAGGCCGTATATCTTTCCCCGGGAGGTAGATGTTTTGTGTATGGATAGTCTCTTCTTTGACCATGGATTGAACGGGATCTTGATTTCTCGTGATTCCCTTTCCGTGGTCCCGTGAATATAACCGGCGATCATGGTTTCCTGAATCGCCACGTTTATCTCGCTGAAAGGCATGCTTATCTCTTTGCCATCGGGAGTAACTAAATTCCATCCCTTCTTGGAAATGTAAATCTTTGACTTGTCGGGCATCTGAATTCTCGTAATTCTCCCGTATTTACTTGTTTTTTCCGTGCCTCTTGTCACCTTTACTTTCATATCAACCGGATCTCTCCTTCTTGAAAACACCGCATCTTTTGCATCTTTTTACCCTGTTAAAGCTGTGTTCTGCTTTCGGTTTAGGGCGAGGACAACCACAATTATAGCGTGTAGCGCATTCCATTTGCACGTTTCCGTAACTTCCGCAGTTATGGGCGTTGAAGCATGACCTGCATGGGCAGACCTTTTCAGAGGCATCGGTTTCCCTGCCCTTGTATTCGCTTCTTTTTTTGGTCATGTCCCTTACTTTCATGATTCCCCCATCAGCAAACCATTTATATTTCAGACCGCTTTATCCATTGTATCCAGAGCCCTTTTCCAGCTTTCCCGGATTCTTCTTATTATTTCTTTATATTCTTCTGAAATAAAGTCACAATTCAGAAGAATATCAAGTTTTTCGATGTCTCTTTTTAATCTTTCTTTCGTTTCCATATCATCCTGCCTCCCTCTCGAATTGAATAATCATCTCACTCCTCTCCAGTCTTTCATCAGCTTGTCTATGAATTTGATTATCTCCTTCTGGCAACTGCGGGACATATCTATCTCGGGTTTTGCCTGGAAGACGTATTGCCTCCACCCGCCACGCCAATGAATGATGCCTATTTCTTGATTGAAAGCCTTATTTATCACCTTGTATCTATGAAGTTTTGAACCTTTTTTCAGAGGCATTTTTCTAAATGTCAGATGGCTTCCACCGAAATAGGTTCCGGAACCCATTTAATCTACCCCCTTCAACTTCTTCCAATTTTTCATGCTTATGACGACTCCTGCTGAATGAAAACCTATTTCGCTTCCTACCGTTATCATTACTTCTTTTTCTGATATTTTTTTGACTTCCGCAAAGTATGCCTTATTTTTTGACCTTACTTTTACCATTTTCTTTCCCCTTTTCTTTAAGTGAGATTTTTTCTGACTTGGATTCAAAGCAGTCCTTGCCGATAATTCTGATCTTTTTCACCATGTATTTTTCATTGGTTACAGGAGATTGTACAAGAATACCTTTTTTTGAGGTTATGATATCTCCTTCCTGAAGATTCAATTTTATTGAGATGAACCTCATGTTTCTTCCTCTCTCTTCACCAAGACTATTTTTCCGCAACCGCACGAGCAACGTTCAGGAACGAGTTCGTGCTTTCCGTCCCAGTGTGCTTTTATCATGTCGCCTTCACCTTGCCCCCCATGATGAGCCATACCTTTGCGAAATCACCTACAAGGCCCCAATTATGGTGTTTGACAGCATCGGAAATCAGCTTTCTCAGATGTCTCTCGTCAATCTGTCTTCCCGTATGGGAGATCTCATCTTCCCAATGGTCCCCGACGTATTCCCCTTCTACGGTATAAAGGGATATCTTCTCGCCTTTTCCTCTTGTCTTGACCTGTTCGGGGTGCCAGTTCCTCGTGAGGACTTCCTCTACGAAACACTCTTTTTTTGTCCTACGGACTATGACTATATCGCCTACTTTCATTTTATCTCCACAAGTTCTGATTTTATCAATTCTGCTTTTACTAATCCGTTCACCCTATCTATTACCCGTCGGTATTCCTCTTCCCATCTTTTTTCGTAATCAGACAACGGAACGGTTATAGAACCACACATTTCTCGGTATGACGGAAGATCATCAATTTTTTCAAGCAACAAAGACTTGACGATTGGACATAATTCGATATCATCTAAGTATTGGCAAACGTCGCTAATGTCATCCAGCATTCCAATTCTCAAATCATAAACCGCATCGTTCCTATACCCCTGAATGAATGTTAATATTAATAATGATACTAATATTGATATTAGTGTTAGATAAAATACACACCATAATATCAAAGATTTTTCCACTCAATCACCTTGTTTGATTTTTTTATACACGCTTCCCTTATGGTCTGGATCGTCATCAGGAACGGGAACAGGCGTGATTCCCCTTTTCTTGAGCTCGTCCATCTTCTTCCTGTCTTTGAATTCAACCTTTGTGACGATCTTCTCTATTTTGGCAGGCTTGAAAGCATAGAATATGGCAGGAACCTTTATTTTTTTATTTCCGGTCAGCGTGTTCTTGGCGTCAATTTCCTTCTCGCCGGCCTCGGGATGAGCCAGCAACACCCATGTCTCGCCGATTTTCAGTTCCTTCGGAACGAATGGTATCCTTTTTGAAACACCGTGTTTCCATGATTCCTCTATGAACGTCCTGGGCGAGTAGAACTTCTTTCCTACCCACAGCAACCCATGTTTCCGCTTCTCTTTTGGATTGCATACGGGACATTTGCCGAGGCATTTGCATTTCTTATGCTTTCCGGCGAACTCATGCCAGTCTATCCAGGTAAAGCCCATTGTCTGCTTTATGCCCTGCCCGCAGACGGAACAGACTTCCAGGTTGAAATTCAGGCGGTCACATGGGAGGGTTATGCCTGTCCCTACCAGGTAAAGCCCGCCTATCTTGCGGAATCCGCAACCTCTTTTCGGTTCTACTGCCATTCAAATCATCTTCTTATCTGACCAAGCACAGGGGCCATAATTATTACAACATAACCATGCATCTTCACCCTCTATCTGGGTTTTCATCGTCATGTTGATAGTATCAACAGGACATTCCCCTTTCTCATATACTATATGAGGCCGAGGATCTGGACATATTTCAAATGCCCTCACGGAATAGTTGATGCAATGAATTGGTTCTGGATTACCCCCATAATGCTCTTGTTTTTCGTCTTTGATTTTGATATATAAGGTATCGTCAATTCTCTCCGGGCTGAACACCACCTTTACGAAAATCCGGATTACATCATTTCCGTATGCCTCTGTGCAAAAATCATAAAGTTCAATTTCTTCATCAATTAAAAGAAATACTGCACCGCCATATATTAATTTAAATTTGTCGCCTTTCTCGAAGAATGCGCAGACCTTCACCTTCCCGTCCTGCCTGTCGCTGGGCGGTGTTTTTATGAGAAACTGTTTTATCTGAACCTGCCCGAAAATATTCAGGCATTCCTCATTTTCGGAACAGATGGTTTCGTATCCATCACTCAGTAAATATAAATCATTGCCCATGGAAAATATAAGATTGTGGTGAACATTGGAATCCATCTCTATCCGGGCGTTTATGTGCAGGATGCAGTTATCAATGATTTCCTCTTCGTTCCAGCTGTAACATCCTCTTTCTTTATATCCGCAGAAAATACCGTTATTTTCTAGGGCAATAAATTTTAGCTCAGATGAATCATATGTGACCGTGATTGGGTTAGCTTCTTCGCATTTAACGGTCGTTCCTACATCATCGATAACATTTTCATGAGAAGAAATACACCCGGAACTCAGAAGGATCAGCAAGAACACTCCAAAGGAAATGATTCGTTTCATTTGAATAAAAATTACTCTTAGGGCTTTATAAAGTTAACTGTTGGCAATTTTACTACTTGGAACAGATAAGAAACCGAGTTTTTAGCTCGTCGTTCCGCTTGATTTCGCAGCCGTCAAAGCCTTCTTTAATCAGGGCCTCCTGGTTCTTTTCGATTATGATGTCCTGCATGCTCGAAGGTACACCAAGCTGGTTGTAAGGGAAGGCAACAACGACTATTTCCCTCACGAGATCTCCGAACCTGTGATCAAGAAGTCTACGAGGCTGGCCGTTGGGATTGTCTCTCGGAAAAGGTCTCGGTTCCCTGAAATAATCCTTGAACTGAATCCTGTCATGAGGGTTATCGACGGCCCTGAACTCTTCGAGCCTGTTATCCTGGTAATAAAGCTTCCCTTTTATTTTCACTTTCGGGAGTTCAAAGAGCATTTTTCACACCAACATATCGAAGAGGTTCATGCTTGTGTCCGGATCTGGGTCAAGCCCTCTTATATTCTCAAGGTCCATGACTTTCGTGGTTATCACATCCATTCTCGAACCCAAAACCTGTGAGAGCTCGTCATTGACCTGCACTACTTCCTGTTTGAGAACTTCCACACGCAAGGGCATGATGGGCGCTATGCCGTTCTCTGCGTCCATTGAGAATTTGCTTGGTTTGTCCCTGACATCGTTCCTTGAATAATGGACCCTGAGTTTGAATCCCCTCTTCATCAGCATTGAGAGGACGACGGCCCAATAGAATTCCTTCTGGACGGGATGACCGTTGTAACGGTAATGTTCGCCCTGGACGACAATATCCTGGTTTTTTTCTGAACTCTTCCTCAGGATATCTTCAAGGGTAAGAATTTTGGTATCCATGGTTATAATTGGATTGAGTAGTATTTAAATTAAAAAATCCTAACATGTGGCTTTATTTAATGAAATACTAACGTTCGGATTTCACACTTTTTTTACGAACGTTCGAAAAAATAAATGCAAAATCAACTGATTGATTTTTATGAAGTGATTTCCATTCATGGAAAGGGGGTTGTTTTTTTACATGAGTGGAAAAATAAAAGGTAAATTCCACCAATGGAATTATGCACATATAATTCCACTCATGGAAATGTTTCATGAAATAAAATGAAACAGCGAACAAAACCTGCATTTTACCGAACAAAAGAGGTATTTTTGCGAACAGAATGCCCGATTTACCGAACAAAACACTAAAAATATTTAAATTATTTTAATGCATTAAAATTTGGAGAAAAATTTTAGTGCTAACTTACCTCTTTGCTTCTAGTTTACGTGCCAGAGCATTTATGTCCCACCAGCGAGCATCCAAACTGTTAACTTTTTCGCCGACATAACCCTCTTCCACGACAGTAACAGGATTACATTTATTTCTCGCCAAACCGAGAATGATGGCATTGGCATTATCTATCATATGAACGCCTTTCCATCTCGGATCAGTATCATCATTTATCGCCTTTATAATTGATATGTTCATGCCGTCCTGCTGGCTTGTTATCTCATACAGAACCTTGAACATACAATCTATTTTTTCTTTCTTTTCTTTTTTTAAACTGCAACCAGCAAAAGCTTTTTCCAAGTCCATTCAGCTTACCTGTTTTATCAGTTTCATGCCTTCCTTGGCACGGTCCACTCTGTTTTCAGCGGTTTCCATTTCCCTGTCCCTGAACAGGAATTCCCTGCCGTCCTCGCAGGATTTTATGTAATAGTGGGTTTCCCCGTAGAAATCGACTTTTTTAGGAATCCCACAACCGGAAAAGGCTTTGTCATCCATAGAATCACTATATTATTTTTTTAACCTCGTTAAGATTTTTGGCTTTCTTTATCCTTTCAATAATATTCGTTTCTGAAACAATTTCATTATGTAAAGCGAGTATATCATGCGGACTTGCGCAAAAATCCCTTGAGTCATCACCATACATTTCCTTTACTTCTGGATGCTTTATGCATTCCTCTATTTCCTTTTTTGTGGGTATTCCCATGACCGATAATCTTATTACCTTCTTCATAGTAGGTTCTGCTTTACAGAGCATAATACCCAATTCTTTGTTAATTTCGCAATTTTTTAATGATTCGGGTATAAATTTTATGTCATTTCCTTTTGCTCTTTCCCATGTTCCACACCCACTTAAAGCTTTGTCAATAGCCATGTGCCTCACCCCATTTTTTGAAGGTTTCGTCTTCTTCCTTTATCCATTTGTCTATGGCTTCTGTCAATTTCTGATCTTGTTTTAACATTGCAATTCTGTGACCAGCTTCTTCATACCCGACTTCCTTGTTTATTTCGTCGGCTCTTCTTCCTTCTTCCAGCAACCTGAATTTGAGTTCCCTCAATCCCCGTGATATGTCAACATTATATATTCTTTCGTCATTTAATTTCCTAGCCATATGACCAGGGATTTCGCATATCTCTGTTTTAGGATTTAATCTTCCGCCTATCGATTCGCAACCATGCATAGCCAATCTGAGTTCTTTTTCATTCATGTTAATCACTTCAACACTATTACGGCCTGTCCGTCCATTTGGTCAGCATAATCTTTAAGGGCGATTTCAACGAATCTGAATTCATCTTTGGGTATCATTCCCTTCTTTATCATACCTGTCCTGTGGACGCCCATCCACTTTTTAACCGATTCCTTGAAAGTTCTTATGTTTGAACATATCAACTTTCCTGCCTCTTCCCTACAACCCTCGAAGGCCTTGGGGTCAATCCCGTGGGCCCTGAGTATTTTTTCCATATCTCTATTCATCATGAAATCACCTTGAACCCGTATTTCCTCTTTAGTTCGTCCAGTTCCTTTTGAGACAACTGTTTTCTTCCCATCGTTTTTTTCTGTATGTCATCCATTAATGGTTTGAGTGCGGAAGACCGAGCGGAAACTATCATTTCTGCCGTGCAATCGCACCCTGCCATTGCATTATCAATTCTCTTGATTTCATCGTCCACTCCTGGGCCGATGCTGTTCTGCAGGTCCAGCTTCCTGACTAACAGGGATCTGCAAATGGTTTTCTGATGTTTTTCGCAATTCATTGAGATCACTCGTCCAATCCTCGCATATACAGTCGCATTTCAGCTTTCGGAAGCCCATGAAATTGTGATGTTTCCTTCGCAGGTTATTCTGGATTTGGTTTCATACCCGCCATTGCAGTAAGCCTTTCCTGCGGGAGATCCTGCGCCCATGTTATCAAAGGTAACGGGGTTCATGAAGTAGAATTTGCCGTCCTTCCAGTATTTGTCCTGGTCTATCAGGTAGAACGACATCGACATTCCAGCAACGGATTGACCGGTAATTATGTTCACCGTAACGTCATATCCTTTGCTGCTGTCGTTGTGGTAGTACCAATCCAATCCGGTGTACCAGCACTGGTCAACGCTCCTGATTATTCGGGTAGGCAGGCTTCCTATTTCCTTGAGCCCGCCCACCTTCACGTTTCTCACAATGGATGGATCATAATCAACGCAGATGTGCTCTCTCCTGAGAGCCGAATATTCCCCTGTTATGTCAAATTGAAGTTTAAGGCTATATTGAGTATTGCCAGTAGGTAACTCATTAAAACTGAGATCCCGGTAAGAACCGTCAAACATTTTCACCGAAACTTGTGTGCATTGCGGAACCGCGATAAGACTGGCCTGTAAAGGACGGGCCTCCTGTTCGATCTTGGCTGCTTCCTTTTCCCAATAATATAGTGTTCCGTCGCACTCATAGCTTCCGGCTGCCCAGGTTATTGTCTGATTCGGGGAAACTGACCTGGTGGCTGTTCCTGCGGCTGAGATGAGAATCGTAGCTGGTTCGATTGAGGTGTTTTCCCATAGGTAGAATGTAAGGCCATCAATGGCCTTTGTTGGTTCGTAAAGTTTGTCAAAAACTGAAATCTGAGCATTAACAGAGGGGATCGCATATATGCTTATTTGGTGCATTATGTCAGCAAGGCCAGCGCCTACAGGCGTTAAAAACAAGACCACTCCGAAAATCATGATGACTGCAAAAAATAGGATGACTTCTTCCTTTGAATAATCTTTTTCCAGTAAATCCATGATATCCCCCATATTTAAATTAATCAAAATAAAGAAAGTGGCCCCGAATTAGGGTTCCTCTCCGGGGGTAGGCTTACTTGCAGCCCTGAACTGCGGCTTTGAACTTCCCTTGCCATGCGGTGTCGTATCTTCCGCCCTGTGTTGGACCAGATCCGCCCTTCAATGCCTTCCCTATGCAAACGTTGAATCGGGACGGGCGCTTTTTGAACCTCAGTCCACCTTTGCCAAGCGTCAGTTCAATTCCGCTAATCTTTTTATGTGAAACCATTTGAACGACCTCCTAATGATTAATTGTTCTTTTTTTTCGCTTATAAAAGGTGTGGGAAGAAATTTCAGTGAATAAAATTCACCTTTTTATCAGTTTTTTCAGAGGATCAACCGCATTCCTGACGAGCTCGCAGGAATCCGAACCGCAATCGTGTTTTGCGCAGTCGTCGTAATAAGGGCAGCCGAAAATTACCGGATTGCTGTCAATGAATACTATGACCATCTGATCGTAGCAGATGCTTTTCTTGGAACTGATTGCATAAGTTTTCTTGTCACCGTTCGTCTCAATTACGGCACCGTATTTAACCAGTTTTTCCAGATGGTGCTTTATTGTATTTATGTCGCAATTGAGCTTTTTGGACAATGCATATTTTGTCATCGGCTTCTTGGAAATAAGCAGTTCGCTCATTACAGTGAGTTCTATTATACCAATTTTAATCGGCATTTTTACCCCCATTATAATGTTTATTGAGATCATACCAAAGCATAAGAAATGATTCAGTATTGGCTCTTAATGTCCATATAATTCCTGATTTATCTGCTTTCTGGAGAGTCATATCTTCAAGAGATCTAAATAAACGAAAATATTTCCCAGATACATTTTCTTTCATATTTACTATTATTTTTGTCAATACATCAAAGAGATCACGCCTTTCATTTCCGACACATTTAAAATTGAACGTATCAAATTCTATGCTTTCCGCGCTCTCCTTGCCTTCGTCAATTACTGCTTTTCCCGAGATGGCCATATATTTCATAAATCATCAGTCTTCTAAATTATCTATCAATTTACTTCCCACTTCTGATAATTCCATAGAAGCAGAAAGCAGGTGTTTAGAAGCACACCATACTCCATATTCCACTTTATTTTGTTTGAGTAAGAATACTATTTTAAACATTTCTTGGGAATCAGCAAGGCATTCTCCTGCATCTAAATTTTTATTTTGCAGGAATTTTTCAAAATATTTGCCTCTTATATCTCTGATTGCCTTTATGATATGAAGGTATTTCTTATCCTTGGTTTCCGCATGAGTCTGCTGTAGATGTCCCTCAGCCTCGATTAAATTGGTTACAGCATATCCCAAATCCCGGTCACGGGAAACATCAAATTCCGATATTTTTCTTTCACCCATAAACATCAACATGGTTTTCTGAATTTTATTTTTTCCTTGCACCCGTCAAGCGCATTGGAGATTCTATTTTTGAGTCCTTCGCCCTCTTCTCCGCCTATGATCTTATCAACCAGTTTCTCAAAGATTCCCATGCTATCACTTTAATATTATTTGATAATCATATATTAATTACGTGGACATGCCCCGCACTTCTGGCAGCAGCCTCCCTTCATTTTACCTCCACACAAAGGGCATTTCATTTTTGCTTCACCTACTCACCTATGTATAAGTTACTAACCTGCATATAGGTAAGCTACTTACCTAGCCTCTCCCTTAGATTGCTTGGAAGCCCTTCGATTCTCTCCTCTCCATCATCAATCGTGGGCAAGACACGTACTTTCTTCGAATCCGCATGCTGGGCCCCTTTCAGGGTGTCGACGTCTATTTTCTTGAAACTGATCTTTTCATCCTTTAGAATTTTTTCAACTATTTCACAAGGCGAGCATTTTTTGCTTGAAAAAAATTCCACTACTCTACCATCATCCCCTGCCATATTACAATCTTCTCCTCAATGAGCACGTCGGCCTTCACATGGGAAAGGTATCGGGTGCTGTTGTCGTTGCTTATTCCCCTCCTGTAATAAAAATCGCATCCGCAAACCTTCGTCTGGAAGGCTTCTGACCATTTGTTTTTACAGAGCATTGAATACAGGTTGCCGGTATCTATGATGTCGAGAACACCCTCGCATTTTGTTGTTTCCTGCAGAAAAGTGGACATGATTACAGCAGCTACGCATATGATTACTGCTATCGCAGCTATGCCATATTTTATTTTTTCTTCCATGTTATCACTGAACCATTCTTTTCAGGTATTCATCAAGCTCTTCCATGACTGGCTTTGGAACCCCGCCGTCGTCTTTCAAATCCAGTTTCCCGTTCTCAAGAACCTGGATCTGGATATCCCTTTCTCCGAGTTGCTGTTTTATGTCATCTCTTTTCTCTATTGGCGAGCATCGTATGATTACGACTCCATCCCTTTCTTCTTTTCGGCAGTTTAAAGACAGTCCCCTGCTCGATGTAAAACGTCCGATAAAGCTCATATTATCTCTCCTTATTTCAAGAACCCCCGAAAAACCTGAACATGGAAAATATATCTCTTGCGAAGTTTATCAGATGACCCATGAATTTTCCTATCGGTATGTTCTCCTTGGCTATATTTATTTGCTTCTGTAAAGCTTTTATTCTTAAGCTTCCGCTTCTCACGTCAAGCAAATCAATCCTGGCCCCTGACAGCACTTTGGCTATCATTATTTTCGGGCAATACGAACAGTGGTCCTTGATCATGATAAAATCCTTCATTTTATCTGCAACCTCCCGAAGAACATTGGATCTTTGAGAGGAATCCTGCAACTGGAAGTGTCCATCTTTTCTACTATCGGTATATTCATGTTTTTTATCCTTTCGTACTCGTAAGTGTTGTAGGGCCTCGTTTCTATCTCGTTCCCATTGTCATCAGTTATGAATATGCGTAAGTTGTTCCTGTCGAGCGCACAAAACTCTTTCGCATCTTTTGTGAAATCTATTACAGCTATCATGCTCCTCCCCCTGAATTTCGTTGCCTTTCCCTTTCTTCTTCGCTAGTTAATAATCTGACTCCAAGACGTTTAAATAATTGTTCTGCGAATATTTTTTCCTGGCCGTTCTTGATTTGGTTAAAATTCTCCTCAAATGCGGGGTCTATAAGCGAATCTTTGAACGTGGAAACCGCTTCCATGAATGAAATGACCTGCCTGTGGGCAACTTTCGGATCAGATCCTTCTATGAGAGCTTTCTTGTACTCCCTTATATCGTTTCTCAGTCCGGTAAGGCTCTTGTCGAATTTTTCAATCGTTTCCTTGTCATCCTTGTAATTTGTCTTGATAACTTCAAGCATGTCCCACATCAATTTTTCAGATAGTCGCAAGACCTCGCTTCTCTGTCTTGAAGGCGGGGTCATTCCCCGGTCAGCTACCATCCTCGCTATCCTCATTATGCGGTTCAGTTTTCTCCTGGTATCGTATATTGACTTGAGTTTTGGAACGAGGATGTTGCTGAGATTTGTCCATTCCAGTTCATTCATGTGTTTTTCCCTCCTGTGGAATTTCCTTCTTTGGGTTCGCACTTATGACTTGGTTCACCTGTTCCACGATAAATTCTATGTTCTCCGCCATTTCGGATCTAATGGCTTCCGGAATGCTTTCGGTATATCTTTTTGAAATTTTATCATGCATTTCTTCCAGTGAATTTATCAGCGTTTGGTAGGAAGATTCCACTATTCCGTTCCTGAGCAGCAGATCGTCATGCTCGATTCTCAGGCTGTTCGTTTCCTTGACCTTTTCATTGAATCTGGACTGCAATCTCGACAACGAGGTAGTGAGCGTGTCAACGTGAGCCTGTAATCCATCAATTTCGGTTCTGTATGATATGTTTTCCGCCCATGCAGTTTTTTCGGATTTCTTTGCTTCGTCAAGTTCCGCCCTGATGCGTTGTATTTCTCTGTAAACCTTAAATACTTCCATGGCAAGCTCGGGATCGTATTCCTTTATCCTGGAAATGTCAAGCTTGGCCATTATTGTTATCATCTTCTCTTTTTTCACGGAGATGGCGTTAACTGAAATCATTTCCTCTATCTTTTTCTTGATGGCAGTCGTTTCTTCCTTGTTTTGTTTTATTTCATTCTCAAGTTCGTTTATTCTTTCCTTCATTTGATTTCCTCTTTTTCTTTTTTGTTTTCGCTGTATTTCTTTTAGGTTTCGAAGCAGGTACTTTAACTTGGACGTGCATTTGATCTGATATGAAATCTCCTCCCGGGCTCACGTTCACCTCAACTGTCCCGCTTGCTTTCATTTTATGAACGAGCAATCTGAGATCCGTGAAAAATTCCGGTATTTTATGAAGATAAAGTTGCGGGGACATGTCTTCAAGAGATGATACTTCATTGAAACTCTTAGGCTTGTCTGCAAGAAGAGGTACCATGTAAGGCCCATATGGAGTAGCGATGAGTTTAATCCCCACCCAGAAAGGTCTTTTCTTGCCCCCTCGGTCCGTAAAGGGTTGTGCATTAAAGCTTGATACGAGAACCAATGGTCTTTCGGGCCTGAAATAGATGATAAATTCATTGGCTTTTTTATGTTCCTCTATGTCCTTTTTCTGTTTTTTTATGTCCTCGTCTTCCTCTTTTTGTATTTTGTCTTGAAGCGACTCTATGTATTTCTCTTTGGAATCCAGCTGTTTTTCCAAATCCATTATTTTGCCCTGGGCATCTGCAAGCTCAAAGGCAACGCCTTGGCGGACCAATCGTTTGTATTCTTCCGGAGAACGTATTTTCACATAAATTTCCTTCGTTTTACTTTCTTCGAATATCTTCTTTATCTTGTTCCCTAATAATCCTCTGCCTGGCAGTTTTACCACATTCATCACCCTTTAATATTTTTCCGTTGTCAGGGGCCCCGACCGGCTTGGACTCACTTTAATGTTTTTGAACTTGCTCTTCTTCCTTTTTCTCAACCATCCCGGATATATAAAGAAAAGAATTACCAGGACAATAATTATGAGAATTATCCAATTCCAGATCCCCCCTGTATTTATTTCGGGCCATGTCCACCCTTGATGAACTTCAATAACCCCTATGTTCTTTCCTCGTGCAAAAACAGTATAATTCCCCGGATATTCGGCCGTGAATGTTATGTTCTTGCTTATGCCCGTTAGCTTGATTTCATTACCTTTGAGTATTTTGTATTCCTCTGCTTCCCCGAACTGTATGGAGAGTGTTTCACCCACCATTCCTGCATCGGGAATGGCAACAATTTCAAGCGGTTTTCTGACGATCAGAGAGGTTTGCGCTGCTTCATAGCCGTCTTTCTCTGCCTTTATAACGTATGTGCCCTCGACGACTTCTGTTTTGAATGGATTGGACTGTTCCTTGTCATTGACAAGCAGCTTCGCCCCTTCTACCGTATGTCCTGAACTGTCAACATATGTAAATTCGACTTGGCTTCCGGCTTCGGGATTCTCAGGATATATGTTAATTCTCGTCATTTCCAGCCCTATGCTGAATGCCACTTCTGATGGATTATATCCTGTCGCACTTGCATTGACCACATACCTGTGGCCCGATTCCACTTCAAAGGGGTTTGCATACTTGAATGATGTTTTTAATGTCGAATCTGTGTAGACATAAATCCACATTTCCCCGCCGACGTTCTGGTTTGTTGAACTGTCCTGCAATATGAAAGCCACATAATCTTCAGGCTGGGGTTCAGTTGGATTTACTATTATTTTAAGATCCCCCAACGGAATCTCTTCCCGTGCCTCGAATGAGACGAGAACGCTTACTTCCAGGCTTATTTCAAGAGTGTGGCGCTCTCCTTCATGATAGTATGTCACTATGATTTTGGTTGAGTAATCGTCCGGCCTTATGTCCTTTGTGTTGAATCCTATCGTTATTGAAGTATCGGAACCGCTTTGAAGGAATCCCGCTTTTCCTTCTTTGATATATACCGGTTTTGTTATTCCTTCTCTTGTCGCTATCACGTCGCCTTCCATGCCGATATGCGTGATTTCGATCTCAGAAGCGTATTTGTTTCTCAGATTCAATATCTGCGTGGCTTCAACTCCCTGTTCAAACTGTTTTTTCGTCCAGGAAAAAGTCGGTTCCAATCTTCCAGTAGCAGCAGACGATACCGTATAAGTGATTGAAACGACAGAAACATCATTTACTTTGACATGCTGGGTGTAGCTTTGGTGGGCTGCATTCCCAGGAACGCTGAGAACCGCTTTGAACGAGCTGGTGATGTTCGTGAAAGAAGTTTCCGTAAACGTTATGTATTCGCTGTCTGTTCCTATGCTGCATGTAGATCCCTGGGCATCAATGGTAAATATTTTTTCATGTGAAGAACCCGGATTTATAGTCCCAGCAGACCATGTATCAGGCGATATTGTGCATACAGCAGATGCCTGACTGATGAGCAGGACGCTCAAAAACAAAAATGTGAATAATCCAATTTTATTCATTCGCAACCACCTTCCCTTTTTTCATAATAACTTCATCTTCTTTGGAACCAGGCAAGAAAATAACTACATTGTCAACCTCTAAAGCAAGCCTTTCTTTGACTCCCTCAGGAATCCGAACTGTTAATTTTGACCCCAATTTGGAAAAGCCCAAAGAATTATTTCCCATGATAAATTATTGATTTTCGAGTATTTAAATATGATGTCGATATCGATATTTGATATAGAAATAGATACCTGTTTCATAGCGGGTAAAGGATTTGAACCTTTGGCCTCCGGGTATCCCGTAAGAAGATGATGACGCTATGGGCCCGGCGATCACTCCTGACTGATCTAACCCGCTGATTAATATTTCTCACATTTGATATTTAAATAAAAATGCTGAATGAATTGATAAATATATGAAAACATTTTAAATCAAAAAATAGTCTTAGAAATTGGACGTCCACAATCCACACAAATGTCTTCCCTGGAATGGGTTTTTTTGTCATCAAGGGGGTATCCGCAGTTTCCGCAGCAGGGGATTTCCCCACGTCTTCTTCCAAAGGCAATTATTCCGTCATTCATGTTCTGCCTTTTTCAGCTTTTTCGAGAAGTTTTTTAACGTAATCAAAAACCGTCACTACAAGGAAAAGGATTATCAGCTCTTTTATTGCCCACCAAGGGCCTTCGATATATGCTAAAAAAAGAAACAATATTATACCGACGATTAGCATGATAGTCTCGTTCTTGAAATCCCTACTTAGAAAATCATTGATGCTCATTTAATACACCTAATTATATTATCTGAACCTCTCAATAATTACACCTATTGCATGGAGACCTATTATAAATGATGCAAAGCCTCTCATAAACTCTGGGAGAGTGGGAGTGAATACAAAGTAAATGGCAAGTATATATCCCACTGCTGCTAAGACCAAAAATATTATGTTTGCATATTTCAGCTCACGTAAAACAGTCATCAAAGGAACGTTTCTCTTTTTTGCTTCTTCGTAAATGCTCTCAAGCACCAAAATTGTTGAGGTTATGAACAAAGCAAGAGAAGTACCTAATTCCGTAAGCTTGAATGGGAACGCCTCTAAAATTGTTATGGCTATGAATATGGAACCTACTGCAGATCCCAAAGCCAATACAGTCCTTGATTCTTTAGTGAAAGCCATGTTTCGTTGCCAAAAGATTAACGAATGTCTCAGCCCCAAGAGCTTCATCAACTAAATGAAATCTACCCTGGTATGTCCAGTCCGATATATCTTCCTATCATTAGGAAAACTGCTCCTATCATGGTTCCCAAGCAGAGTAGCCACGCATATGTCAATGGGATCATAAACATGATCACTGTGAGTGTAGCGACTATCCATGTTAGGCCAACCGTAATGAGTGCAAGAATTCCTACGGGAATTGGCTTTATCAAGTCACCAAGTTTTGTGTCTTTTTTGTAAGCTCGGTAAACAAGGGCGGCTATCGGTGCAAGGAAAGCTGCCACCATAAGCCATTCCAAGAAGTTACTCGGAGCTGTCATGCCGTTAATTGCAAGCTGTAAAAGAGTTTGCATCTTTTGGCACCTCCTGATAAAAATTTGATTATGCTTACATATATAAGTAGTGGTGATATAAGTATTATATGAAGGTGATATAATATCACATCTAGAAAAGTCCCTAAGTTTAACGATTTGGCTATCTTGAAAAAGGCTGAAATTGGCTTAAAATATGAAAAAATGGCGAAAAGGTTCCTAGAATTGAAGGGATTTAAAAATATAAAAATCGTAGGTAACTGGTATTCTCCTTATGATTTGGAAGCTGAATATAACGGCAAAAAATGTCTAATAGAAGTAAAGAGCAGGACACAGAAGAGCAAGACTCAGACATTTACCTTCCGTGACACAAAAATAAGAAATCTGAAAAAACTGGGAGAAAGGCATCCTGTTTTCATAATTCTCATCAATAAATACGGATTCAAAGTCATATCTTTACGTCAATTACTGAGCAGAAAATTTTCCGATATCAAATTTTTTAAATATTCCCTCGCAAGGGTAAAAATTAAAGGAAAAAAAGAAAAAAAGGTTAAAAGAACTATCAATTTTGAAGGCAAGACCGTGATATATATTGAGAACATAGTTCAAAAAAAACAGGAATTGAAAAAAACTAAAAACCCAAAAGATGTGAGTTTTTCTTCTGTCGTGAATGATCTTCTCAAGAAAGCGATCAAAATTGAAAACATGGGATTATAGTATTTTTCTTTTCTTCAAAACTCCCACAATTCCCACGATTGCCGCTACAACCGCTATGATGATTCCTATGAATATGTATGGAGACCAGTTGAACGTGCATTTGTTTTCGTAAAAGGAATATCCAAAATCGCAGATCGTGGTGTATGAGCAGCTGTATTCAAGGCACTCGGTTGTGATCTCCCCGTTTTCGATCGTTCTCGGGGGGCAGTCGGAAGCGGACTTGCATTCAACTGTTACACACTCATGGTTTTGGCACAATTCCAACCTCCCGCAGTCCACGTCGAAATTGCAGGCTACGCATTCCCCCTGGAAGCATGCCTTGCATTCCTGAACAGTCACGTCCTTGACTATGTATTCACAATCCCCTGCCAGGCAATAATAATCTTTCATTTTTTGGACGACATCATTCATTACGCAGAATTTGGCGTCTTCCGTTGGCTCGTCCAGCTCGTTACAGTCGAAAGTTTCTGTAATCTTGCTCTCACATTTGTGGTCAGAAGCATAGAATTTTTGGTATATTTTGTTTTCAGAGCCAGGCGTGTCATCGCATATCCATTTACTGTTGACGTCACAATCCAGGAAAACGCATTGACCGTCATCCTCGCAAACNNGCAATATGATTTCCACCACCTGTCTCCTGCTTTGGAACAGTGTTCCACGGTTCCCTCATCCTCGCACCGGCTTTCCCCAGGGTAACATGTTTGGGCAACACATTCATAGGTCTCTTTTGAACAGAAAGTTCCCGGACGGCATTGTTCGTTTTCTCTGCATTCAACCACTTCAAAGCCATAATATGGATCGCTCCCGGTCCATCCGTATCCCGTCCAGCACCATGCACCCTCTTCGGCTTCCACTTTAACGTCCCATGCAACGAAGGCCACATACGGGGGTTCTGAGTCTCCTAATTCAGCTATGGCGTATTTTCCTTCATCTATGAGTTCTCCGTCACAGCCGTTCTTGTCGCAATTGACGTCATCCCACGATTTTAGAGCCCTGTAAGCATAAAGTTTCTGTCCTTCGTATTTTACATCAACATACGCCTCTTGAACCATTCTTGCCGAATAAATTTCTGTCGCATCCTTGACCTGTGTTACCTGAACCTCACAATAAGCAGGACTCCAATCGTCGTTTTTCCAGCAAAAATCATATCCCGAGTCCGGGGAACAGCTGGTCCCTGCCGAAGCATAATTACTTATGAAGAGGAAAAAAAGAATACTTGTAACCATTGATAATTTTATGCTACCCACCGCCATCACCTACGGTGCCACTTGGCATATCAATTTCAGTATCAGTGATTGTTTGCTGCAGTTTTTTTACACAGCATAACATTTTTCCCGGGCATCCCGTTGTTCCGCCTACCTTTGGCAACTCATCCTGCAAACACGGGTAAGGTCTGCAGGTCCCTCCAAAAATTTTTTCACAGGATTCTACGTCATGGTTTATTGTTTGTATAATAGCAATAACTATTAAAACTATCACTATGATTAGTAACAGATTTTTAGTTGATTTATTCATTAATATCCATACCCCCTTGGATAGAAAGGTATTCTTGGAAACCTGGGAATCCTTGATTTGATTGCAGTCTTGAATATGAAAAATACTGCAACTAAAATTACTATGATTATAACAATCATTCCGACGAACTGGAAAACCCCTTTGAGCCATTCTGTGATCGGGCAGACTATTGATTCGTGGAACCAACAGCCCAATGATTCTCCCGGGGCGAATATGTTGAATGGCGGGCATTTCGCAGGATCGCATATACCAGGCACGTAGCATTTCTTATCCCCGCCACATGCCAATTCTCCGCAACAGGAAATTGATTCGCAACTCTCTCCTTCTTCTGAACATCCTACGCAAACTGTTTTAACGGGATCGCATATGAGTTCTTCACAACACTCAAGGAACGTGCAGCTTTCTCCCTTTACAGCACACTGGTATTCGCAATCCAATGAACATGTGATGAAATTCTCACCCCTCTCGGATTCACATATACCGTTTCCGCAGTATCCGCAATCTTCGGGACATTCAATTATGTCTTCCCCCACGAATGCCTCGCAGATTCCGTTTCCGCAAAGGCACATATTAGGATTAAGATCATTTACGCATCTAGAGTTCCCGAAAATGTCAATCTCGCACCTGTCCGAAGTGCAGGGATCTCCGTCACTGCAATCGCTATGAGAGGAACAATTAATCATTCTACAAGCTGGGGAACCTGTTAAAGTTATTATGCACCCGTATTCGCATTCCATGTGTTCGTTCCATGCGCCGTTTTCACAAGCCTCTATATCCGTCCTGTCTGGGCTACATCTCCTATCCCCATCCTCACAGACTGGCTGGGGCAGGCATTCAACCGAAATGGCATCGGTTTTCACATCTTCATTCCTCTTTCCTTTTGCCGTAACCGTGCATTTTCCCGTTTTATTGACATTGCAGAAACCGCTTATCCACATCCTCACGGTATCCTTCTCGTTTTTGGAAAGTTTGTCGGTAGATACCCTTGTTTCATGTGTTATGCCCGATGAACAGGTAAGATAAACATCAAAATATTCGGCCCCTTCTCCAATGTTCTCAACAGTAATATCAACATATCCTTCCTCATTGCTGATGAAATCTACTTGGTCCGGATCAATCTCCCTTATTTTCGGAATACCTACAGGCGAATAAATGCCCATCCATTCTGCATTCACGTGTAATGTTATTACTGGATAGGATAACTTCTTTTTGCCAGCAATGAGGGTGATATCACCTACATATTCATCTCCCGAAACTACCTGTTTATAGGGACCCGCCCAATCCCATATGATTCTGGTATCAGTAATCAGTAAGCGATTAGCATAATAGTTGTGTCCTTGTAATTGAACTTCTATCGGTCCTGCTGGAGATATGCATTTAGTTTGCATGTCGTTCAATATTTTATTGGAACATTCATCGGCTTTATCTGGTGATACGATTGGCCCTTGATTGCAATCAACATAATACTTATCAGTTATGTCATCGATGCAATCTTTGGTTTCCGTTTTATGCCAAAAATCATAATCTTCCTTGTATTTTTTAGTTTTCACAGACCATGTTTCACTTGAAAAACCATATCCAGCAACATAACTTCCAGATAAAGACGGGCATGAAACACCTGACATTAAATAACCATTCCATTCAGCATAAACGAAATCTGTTATGTCCCGGCTTCTTGCTTCATGACCATCTAAGATGACAGAATCTTCACTCGGTTCGTTGTAGTTTCTTACTGATATTTTAACCGGGAAATTGTAATTGGGGTTTCCTATTGTTCCGGTAAATCCTTCTGATTCCCGGTGCAAACAAAATAATTCACCGACATGATTGACGTATGGGATTCCGCCATAATCGAAAAGTGCGTAATCGTAGTATTCAGCACCCCAAAGACAGGTGTTTCTATCATCATAACAAGTAGATAACCCCTCGTAATAGCATCTTTCATTCGTGATGTCAACAATATATACCCTTTCGCTTGTTCTGGGAGTTATTCTGTAATCACAGGTCTGTTCCAGGCTATCTATCAGTATGTCAAAATCGTATTGAACCTTTTTTTCTATTCCCTGGTCTTCGAGTTCGGCGTTTATGTCCTCTGCTTTGAGATAGCCGTATGCGCATTCGTTTTCCTCACTCATAACAACGGTAAGGAGTATGCTTTCGTCCCAATCCAGATTCGGATCGTTCGACTTGTAAGAAACAGTATCAAGACTTATAATATTGTAACCGCATCCTTCCGGGAGATTCGTTCTCCCGAGATCCTGTTTCACGGTTTGCCCGGCCTCGTAATTAAAATTGCTTGATATGAGACCTATAAGAACTATAAATATGATTAATACTAAAAACCCGACTATTTTTTTGTCTATCATGACGACCTCCTAAAAACTAAAGATGGGGGGAAACCCCCCTAAAGGACTTTAGCCTTGGTAGTGGTCGCCTGACCAATTCGTTGTGGAGCCCATGTTTGTCATGTCAACCGGGTTTGTGAAGTACATCATCCCATCTTTGTAGAACAGGTCCTTATCGATTACGTACCAGTATATATGGGAATCGTTGACATCCGGGTTCTGACCGCTTACCGCCCTGATGGTTGCATCGTAGTTCAGTACTGCATCTTCATCGGTGTAATATGCTATGCCGGTGTCCCAGCACTGATCTAAACCAGAAACCAATCTGGTCGGCACTTCGGTAACTTCCGTGAGCCCTCCGACGTCAGCTTCCCTCGTCATGCTTGTGTTGTAGTCAACACAAAGGTGAGGGTTTCTGACTGCCGTGTATTCTCCGGTGTTATCTACCTGTATCTGGTAAGTAAGAGCTCCTCCTGCTCCGACGGACTGGTTAGCTGCACCGCTAGTCTGGTCTGCGAAGTTGTAGAAAATTTTCACAGACACGTCATTAGCGCCCGCAACTGAATACAGCTTGACATCTTCAGGTTTGTCCTGCCATCCTACTGACGTTGTACTCTTTTCCCAATAGAATGAACCATCTGATCCTGCCGACCATGTTATTACTTTGTTCGGCGGTACTGCCAATGAACCAGTCCCCGCTGTCAAGGTAACCGTTGTTGGTTCTACGGCGTTCGGTTGCCAAGCATAGAACGTTGCTGCCAACGTTTCACGGGTCTCGTTCAAGGCGTCTGTCACTGTTGGTTTAAAATTCACTGAAGAAATGGCATAGACGTCAATCTTCTTGTCATCTGTTTCTTCTACTTGTGCTTCTGTTTCTTCGGTTATTGTGTCCTGATTGGCGTCTCCAGTTCCCTGATCCGCATCGCTGTCCTGAGAAACGAGATTACTTAAATCAAATCCTGTCCCTGAGAATCCCCATATGAATAGGCCTATGACGAGTATTACAAGCAAAACCTCTTTAACTTTCATTTGTAATCACCCTTTTTTTTAGTTCGACTTTTTTTGGGAGTTAAGCCGCAACCCTTTGGAAGTTTTTCGGTCAATTGCCCATAACTTCCGGATTAAAAGGGCAAAATCATCCTTTATTTGAAATATTTAGTTTATGGTGTTTAAAAAAGTGAAAATATTTAAATATATGATAAAATAATTAAATATGCAATATAAAAGACCTTTCTACGTGAGGAGAACTGGTGGGAGCATAACACTTACATTGACTGAACCTTTCAGGATTATGGGATGGGAAATAGATGATACAATTATTGTTTCAATTGATAACGATAAAATAATTTTGGAAAGGGAAAAAACGTAGAAGGGATTATCTATGGTTGAAAAAATAATAAAATTGACGGACGAATACAGAAAACTGGCTAAAAACATTATCAAAAACCCTGAAAAATACAAACACTATGGTTCTTTTCGTGGGGGAACGTATGAATCAAAATTGCATATGTTTTTGAAAATCGTGGTGGGCAAAGAATTTGAAAAAAAAGGGTATGACATATACATAGAATCTGGAATTTCTTCGGAATGCACTTTCGATGTCCTTGCAGAAAAGAGAGATTTAAGCGAAAAAATAGGTATTGAATGCGAAACGTTATGTATACCTAAAAAACTGAAATTCTTTAAACAAAGAGGTAATTGTGGAGCAACTAAAATTATCATAGCCTATCCAGATTATTATATGATAAGGGAAGATTTCGGCTTTGATATACTGAAAGTCGAAATACCTGCCTTTTTGCCCGTTCCAAAAATAAGCAAGACTTTCACCATTGACACTAGATTATGGTCTAATTTCGTTAAAATAACCAAAAATAGGGACATAGGAAAAGAAATTGATAAAATGATGAATTTTTATGTCATAAATTATGATTCTCTTCTCTTGAAATTCAAACAGGCGTTGGATAAGGATTTAAAATTCTAAAGTCCAGCGAAAGAACCTATCAGAATCATTACAACCAATATGATTCCTGCCCATTTTTTTGAGTTCAATATCTTCATGAGGACATAGAATATGATTCCGAGATAGATCAGATTTGTGATTGCCGGTATCACTTCAATCCCGAGCATTTTCATTGGAAGAAATACGAAGAAGCTTATGGCCTTCGCTATGAGCGCTATCCCCGTGATGAATTGTTTAACCGGTTCGAAATTAACCACGATTTCTCCTATGTTTTTCAGCAGGCCCGAAAACATTATTCCTCCTTTGACTTTTCGGATATCACGACATTCGCAACCAAACTTACCAAAAATATCCAGATGCCCCATGCTAATACCGGATTCAACCCTGCTTGGATCGCAAAATACCCGTCAAGAGATTTATATCCTGGAAATAGCTGGAAGATACAACTCAGGAAAAAAAGGATTATTGAAAAAATTCTAAGGTTGCTTATCTCCCCTTTTTCCATGTCTTTTCTACCTTCCGTGAACCAGAAAAACATACCAGTAATAAGGGCAGCCAATCCGCCGCCATAGGCAATCAGGATTTTTCTTAAAGTGAGGTCAATTCCAGCAAATGCCGTGCAATCGAATCCTGTCGCTCCCTGGAACAATGTCAATTCGACTATTCCCGCCTTACATCCAAACATCATTGCAACTATGAAATGCCCGACTTCATGAATGGCTGTCGAGAAAATAAAAACGAACAGCAGGAATACCGTGTTTATCAGGTAATCCGGGACGTTCCAGGAACTCAGTTCTTCTTCAATCTTTTTCAGGATCTTCATCTTCCCCCCTCCTTAGTTGGAACGAGAAAATAAACGCTTACTATGATTATAATAATGATTATTCCCGCAATCAAATAAATTTCTATTCCGGGAGGGGGAATAAATTCTTCCTCTTTCTTTTCTTTCAAATATATGAAAATCGGCAATTCCTGGGTTTCATCATCCCACGAAACATTTATGTTGAATTTAATCCCTCTTTTGAGCTGTTCCACCGTCTGATTAAGCCATGTATCATATTTCTGAAAAAGCATGTCGACATCTATGATGGACATGTCTATTTCTTCCATGCATTGCGGAAGGATTTGAGGAAGGTCCTCCGGAAGACATGCCAGGAATTCTATCTGATTTTGTCCTTCATCAACCTTGATTCTGTCCCCGGACCTCGGCTTCACCAGATATTCTGTGGCGTTCTCGGGAATATTGAAGAAAATGTATTTCGAACTCACGTCAGACCATGTAAACGTGGCATTTATCTGCTGACACTCGCCTTCGGCAATTATGAACGTAATTGAATCAGGAATTGTAAGTTCCTCCTTCCCTGGAGGGGCCCCGCCGGTAGGGGCAGCGGTTGTAGGTCTTGAAGTGACGCTAAGGGTTTCTTGGAGCGTTCCGGCTGTGTAATTTTCACCGGATGCAACNNGAACGTATATGTTCCCACGCTTTCTGTTGCCGAATACGGGTTTGTCACGTTCACGCCGTTTCTTGTGAGGTTATATTCCAAGTCGTCATCGCCGTTGTTCAGTTCAGATCCCTGGATGATGATACTCTGGTCGGAATAAACATTCCATGAAGGAGAGGCCACCAAGAGCATGCTGGCCTCCGGATTGGCTTTGCTGACCGTGAGTGTTTGAGTGGGTGTTTTCGCCCAATTCCCGAGGGAATTGTTTGCCCACCAAATATAATTGTAATTCCCAGCTGAAAGATTGTAAAGGCTGTAATAAAATTCTGCCGAGGTTCCTGAAATGCTTCGATTACTGGTTATCGTTATGTTAGATCCCCCATATTCAAGAAACACGGTATCTATGGGATTGGAAGCATTCCATTCCCATGTTATGTTCAGCTGGAATTCGCTGTCCCATGCGTATGTCTGAGCTGCCTGGGGCTTTATGTTCGAATATGACGGCGCATCAGCCGAGAACAGAGTAAGAGTGTGCATTGAAGAAGATCCCGTATAGTTTTCGTTTTCCAGCGTGTACATGGATATATTGTAATCTCCAAGAGTCCATCCCGTCGTATCCGATATGTTTTCTGTTATCGTGATGTTGTTTCCGGAAAGCGTTCCATTGATGTAGATGGTTACGTTCAATCCGCTTGCGCTCGATATCCCCGTGAAATTGATAGTCGATCCTACGGACTTCGACACGTCTGAATCCGATCCGTTTATCAGGTTCGTTGTTGTCGTGCTGGCCTTGTTTATTGTGAATGTCCATTTGTCGGAACAGTTCAGATTTCCTGCGGAATCATTGGCACAGGATATCCAGTAAAACGTACCGGCAGGGAGAATGACTGAAAAATTATAAACTCCTGAACCAAGATGTGTCATCGAGTAATTTTGGGCGCTTCCGCTCCAGTTTCCTTCAATTAAGACTGTATTTATCCCTGTTCTAACACCAGAATTATCTGTCCATGTTACGTTGAATTGGGATTTGTTCGTGGAACTGTAATTGCTGACTATGTTTGTTTGGTTGTCTGACCATGAAGGAGGATCATCGTCATCATATGCAAGCGGAAGATAATCATTGCTCTCTGAATCCACAGCATAAGTGTTATCACAGATGCCATCTACATCTGAATCATTGCAGTTCTGTGAAAATCCAGTACCGTTCGGGTAAACCCATGCATTCCCGCCGATGTTTGAACCGCCTATTATGTTAGTTCCGGATATTTTCGTCATATTGAAAAATTGCAGTTCTCCCCAATCTCCTTCGACATTTTTGGTGTTGTTCAAAAAATTGTTGTATATGTTGCACCCAAATACATCGGAATCTATGTAAATGCCTATACTGTTGTTATATATGTTCGAGTTAGAAAGATTGGTCCTTCTTGCATCCGGGGTCCCCCCATCTTCAAGGAAAACTCCTCTGCTATTCTCATATGATGTTAAATTTTCAATGGTGTTGTTTTCATGATCTGTCTGAATTCCATACGTGTTGTTATAAGTTATTGTATTATTCACGATATTTGTTGATCCAAAGATCACGACTCCCCCATCTCCGTTGCTGTAACTGATGCACGAATCTACCGTGTTATCGTCGCCCGTAATATATATCCCAGATCCGGTCATTCCATATGTCGTAGTGCCACTTATTGAAGAATTCGTTGCCGTGGAGAATATGCCCCTTGTCGAATCGCTTCCACCGTAAGACGTTGAATCTTCTATCGAAATGTTGCTTCCAGCTATCATATAGAAATTGTAGTAATTATTTATGCTGATGTTGCTGTCCCTTATGATACCGTTTGATACGGTATCCGTGACAAGGCCGTGATATGTGTTGGAATTTGACGTCATGTTGATCAGGGTTATGTTATTTGTCGCATTTATGTAAATGCCGAATATCCAGTCTGTCGTGGTTATGTTTTCTGCGACAAGTACCACAGAATCCTTGACGTATATTCCATAGTTTGTGTCCAGGTCCGTGCCGTCAACTGTAATTCTATACAGGGACGTTGTATTGGAGTTATCAAGTTCTATGCCGTTATTGTTTCCCTGCAGGCCTGAGGATACGTCGCCCGTAACATTGATGTCTCTTATTATGTTGTTGTTTGAATCGGTAAGGTATATTCCCGCCCGACCATAGAAATTTTGGACTACGCTGTTCTCTACGGTATTGTAATGGGATTCCTGCAGACGTATGCCCTCTATCGAAAGGGCATTGAGATTATGGATTGCCGTTGAATCCGAAATGGTGCAGTATGTCGATTGATAAAGGGTTATTCCGTCATTCAACTTCACGTTTGAAGTCACGTTTCTCATGGTGATGTTGTATCCGTTGTTGACATAAACGGTCGTGTCATCTTCGCTGCTCGCTGTGGTGATGTTTTCTATCGTTGAATTGTCGGCATATCGGAAGTATATCATTGAATAATCCCAATCCGTCAGATAACAGTTTCTTACGGTGATGTTGTCCAGCCTGGAAGAAGTTAAATTCTGAATCCGGATTCCATAGTCAGCAATGGTATCGCCGTCCAGGTTATGATAGTTGCAGTCAAAAATGACATCGCTTGCTGTTATATTCATGCAATGATCGTCCGTCCTGCCTGTTATGTCCCCCGTCATTTCGTAGTATCCGGATGCCGTTATGTCCGTGCAATCCGATACCGTTGCAGCCTGGGAAGACGGTATCATGATTAACAAGAGCAATATCCCCAAGATTATTTTTCTCATCATTTAAACACGTCCTTATTCCAGTTGTCTTTCAGCCACCATACCCCCCCTGCTATCAAGCACAAAACCGCTATCCCGATAAGAATTAATGTGAAGTCTTCGGGAATTTCAATAATGGGCGGTTTTTTGTCTTTTTCCGTAGGTTCGGCCTCATCGGGTAGCATTTCTTCTCCCGTCTGTATTATTATTTCTATGTAATCGATATTGTCAACGTCCAGCTGTTTAATTTCAATGCTTCCCTTGATCGTGTTTGTTTTTGTGACTGTCTGCCCAACAACGTCCCCGACGCATATTTTCAATTTGATTATGTTGTCCCCCGTGTACAAGTATTTGTCAGTCTCGTTTTCCCACCTGTTTTTGTTCCAGATTGACACCTTGGCATTGATGTATGGGGTAAAATGGAACCATGCGCCTGATTCGGATCTAACCGTGGTTTCGATAATTTCACAAGTGCCGGGAAGGACTTGAACTGTCACGCTTTTTGTAGTTATTGACACGCTCTTGTCTCCCGGGGGAGCTCCGCCGCCGCCAGGACTGACGGATACTGCTGAAGTATCGAAAGAATGTCCCGTAGACGTATTGCAGTTTCCAGATTCATCGCACGAAGTTACGTTGTAATAATATGTAGTGCTTGCTGTCAATCCTGAAACGGCGATTGAATGAGATGTGTTGTAGTCCGAAGAATTGCTATATGTCCCCGGGGGCGAAATCACAAGGCTTGAATTCGCATTTTCGTCAGTTGTCCAGCTTATTGTGGCAGAACTGGAACCCGCGCTTGCCGACACCCCTGATATTGTCGGTGCCGTCGTGTCTGCCGTGACATTGAAATTATAAGTGCTGTTCAGATACGTCAAGGAATCCGTCTGCAAAACATCTCCTGACGGATCTTTGAATTCTGCAAACACCCTGAATTTTCCGGTTTCATTGGTTGTATATGCCCCGTCGCCGTACCAAATAATATCCAATGCTAAATTGCTTTCGCTCGTGACATTATAAAGTATGTTGTTGGTCACGACGTCATGATCACTCCATACATCTGAAACGTTTTTCTGAACTTTCAATGTCAGATATCCCATGAAATCAGTGCTTCCGATGTTATCGATCATGGATTTGAAATCTTGAAGAGTGAGTTCATAGTTCGTGTTGGTTGAAAGATTGAACACGACTGTCGAATTTGACGTGTATCCTGCTTTCGAGGCCGTGATGTTCACATAGTAGTATGATGTCGTCCTGTCCGTTTCGTTGATGATAAACAATTTCTGAGGGATCTTGGCGTCTTCTAATATGCCATTGGAATCAGTGGTTCCTGAATGAACAGTTTTCCAGGTCCCCGTGCTGTTTTCATAAATGACGACGCTTGAACCGCTTAGTCCCGTGCCGTCGCCGTCTTTCACTGTTATGTCGCTCCACCATTTTGTCGTGACGTTGATGTGATTGCTGGAAGATCCTGAATAGTCCCATTTCATGTCGCTTTCATTGTAAGTGGTATTCACCATTATAACTGATGTGTTACCCGCTGCATCCTGAAAACCTATGCACGGATATTCCGGATCGGTGCCCGAACAGGTAATGGTTGAGTCCTGGATCTCAAGGTTCTCCGATTCCTGAATAACAAAGGCATAATACACAACGCTTATGTTTGCCTTCTTGACAGTTTCATTAACGCTTGGTTCCGTGGGGAAATATTCAGCCCACGGAGTCGTTCTGCCGAAGTCCAAACCGTTTGCCCATCCAGGCGAGTAGTCGCTGGTGTTTCCAACAATGCTGATGTTTTCCACATAATTTTCATTCGATTCCCTGAGCAGAACAAGATAGTTGTTATACTCCAATGTGTTGTTTATTATCCTCGTTCCCTGGAAATTCGCAACGTCTATCGGGTATGTCGTGTTGTCAAAAACATTGTTGCTGATCGTGGCGTTCAGATTCACGTAATTGCTTACATAATCTCCAACGCTCAAATTATAAATGGGGCCATAAATCATCAGTCCCCTAGACCCCGAATAATTGAATATGTTGTTATCAATGGTGACGTTATCGCTCTGTCTTATTATTAATCCGGTGTCCCACAATATGCTCTGTGTGCTCGTAGCGCCATAAAATGTGTTGTTATAAATATACAGATTATCAACACCTTCTATGTCGTTTTCCTCTGACCATGAAATGTCGTCAATCACCCCGAATACACCGAAAGTATAGGAATTACGGATGGTATTATTGAATATCCACATGTTTCTTGAATTATGAAAGCTGAAAGGAGTATAGAAATTGTAGAAGTCGCAACCCCTGACTGTAACGTTGTCCAGATTATCGCCCATTATAGCTGAACCATACCATACTCCTCCTACGCTTGTGTTTATGCAAGTAAGCGAGGCATTTGAACTATTGACGACAAAAACGGAATATCCTTGGGCCACTGCATATATGCAACTCAAATTTTCAATAGTAGTGGCGTTGTTGATGTAATAGGGCGCTCCTAGACAGCCTGGTGGGTTAATAGAATCTTTCATGCCAACAGGAACGTCATAGGTAGTGACCGTGGTATTTGGGTCAAGCTGGATTTCAGCCCATGTGTTCTGAAATCTCTGGTTGCTGTTGTTCGTGGATACGTTGAGACTGAAATATCCTGTTTCTCCCGGATCGATGACCATTGAACTCACGTTCAGGGTGTAATTGTAATTGCTGTCAGATGTGCTGATGGATAACGTGTAATTGGTGCTGATTGTGTTCAAATTGGTAATGGAGAAGTTTTTAACGCTCTCCCAATAAGTTCCGACGTTGTTGGTGTTCTCCCCCATGAATTGATTATGTCTTATGACAACTTCGTTCATGTTATAGGTTTTCAGTGCGTCCGTTCTACCTGTCCCGACATCATTCGGCGTATAGCTGGAACTCAGTCCCTTCGTGCCGTGAGCCAATGCAGATCTTACCTGTGAGATGTTCCAATCCGGGTGTGCCTGCATAGTCAGTGCAGCAACTCCTGCCACGTGGGGGGTTGCCATTGAGGTTCCGCTGAGACTGGTTACGTTATTGGTAGCGCCGAATCTCACCGGGTATGCAGAAACTATGGCATATCCGGGAGCTGTGAGATCAGGCTTAATCGCAGCAACAGTGGCATTTGACCATTTGGCGAATCCCCTGCTGCTGAAAGCAGCTATGCTGTCGTCTTTTTTTGTCGCCCCTACTGAAACCACAAATGGAATGCCTCCAGGATATTCCATTGAATCCGGACCAGAACCAGAGTTACCCGCAGCCACAACTTCAAGGACCCCTGCATCGTATGCATTCTTCATGGCAATATAGAGGGGATTTGTATCGTCAACATTGCCCCGACCCCCCAAACTCATGCTCATGATATCTACGCCATAAGCACTTGCGTTATTTACAGCTGATATGATGTCCGAACTAGGGCAACTGCCACCCGAACTGCATACCTTGTAAATCACAAGGGTAACGTTAGGTGCCACTCCATTGTATTTCCCGCTAGGATCAACTCCACTAACTATTCCGGCACAGTGTGTCCCGTGATAATGATCGTCGTATGCGTCACTGTCATCATTATAAAAATCATACATGTATTCTATTTTTTTGCAGTTGCCACTTGTGACGTTTTCCAATGTGCAGCTGCCGAAAAACGGATGGGTGTAATCTATTCCGCTGTCGATAACGGCAACCCTGATTCCGAGCCCCGTTATGTTGTCACCCGTTCCATTCTGTTCTTCCCATACGTCATCGGCATTTATCAGGGGAATGGAATCATTGAGCAATATGTTCAGGTTGGTGTCTTCCCACACGCCCTGAACGAAATCTAAATCCTCAATATCTTTAATCTTCTCAGTTGGTATTGTCCCGCTTACGCCACTTACGGCATAATCCCATTTTTTTTCTATGACAAGCCCCTCATCTTCCATCAGCCCTTCATAATTCTTTATTTTCTGATTACGGGCAATCATTCTGTTCTCCACGAAATCGCTGATAGATTTTTCCTCGCCGGAAAAAAATCCTACAATTATCCTGAAAAGATCCCTCTCAGCTTCTTCTCTCGCCGTCTTCGTGTATGTCACCATCGGTTCATTTTTGAAATATACTATCACATCGGTGAACTCGTCAGTATTCCTGGAAATTGGCCTTATCGACAAACCAAGATCCAGATATTGTACGGCTGCCGGAGGGTCTGTCAAGTTCACTTCCTGGTTTAAACCGTAATTGTCGCTTATCGTATAAACGCCCATCGTTGCCGATATCCCGATGATGAACGAATCGGATTCGGTTCCATTCACATCTCCGTTGGTATCGTTGGCTATGATTGTGAAATTATAGGTTCCCCTGTCCCACAGGCTCGTCAGCAAATAATTATATATCGTGGCAGTTATGTTTTCCATAGTGTAATTTATTGCCGTGCTGTTAGGATAGGTTATCTCGACCAGAACCGTGTCTATGCCGTCGCTGTCGCTGACCGTTGCGTTTATGGAAATATTGTATCCGTATCCCTGCGGGGAGTTCGTTGAAAGGCTTGTCACCGTTGGATTGTCTGCAGCAGGTGCTTCCGATATCGTCAGATTGGAACTGTTAATCTGGGTTCCGTTTACTGTTCCATCATACGCTATGCATCCTAGACTCCAATTGCCCCCGAAAAGATTGCTCCCGGATAAATTGCCCGGGTTCGCCTCTATTCCCTGTGTAAAAGTATTTGCCGAACAATTCGTGCTGTTCAAGGTTCCGTTCAGGTACCAAGAGCAGTAATATCTTAATGGTTCATAATCTGGATCTGTTCCGGTGCAGAATCCCTGCAACGGAACGGCAGTCGTGTTCGTGGATGAATACAGTCTTGAAGCAGTCGTTGTCGGGGCGTGATTTGTGAAATTTAGACTCATGGGGAGATTATCGACATTGTTGGTGCCTACCGTATATGCCGAATCGCAGAGACCGTCTTGGTCTGTATCCGTGCAGGTATCCGAGAACGCATCTCCGCTGTGATTGGTGTAGTAGTTCCCGCCGAGGACCGTTCCCGTCCCGTAAATCCTCGTTCCGTATCTTTTCGTGACATTCCAGTAGTTTCCCTCGCTTGCACCAAGCTCTATGTAAGTGGTGGCGTTGAAAAGATTGTTATAGATAACGTTGTCATATGCGTCATACAGATATACAACAGCCGTATATGCTCCCGCTGTAAGCTCCTCGAATCTGTTGAAAGTTATGTTCGTGCTGTTTGCATTCCACGCCAATAAAGCATAGTCCATTGTTCCTCTGAAAGTGTTGTTATAAACGGTTCCGCTTGATATGTCTCTTAACGTAACCCCGTATGTTGCGTCTTTATAAAATATGTTTTGTCTTATCGTGTTGTTTTCTCCGTAAACATAGACATGGCCTGTACTGCAATTAATCGTATTGTTTTGTATCAAAAAGTTAGTAGCTGTCGGCTCGCCCCACATGCCGTATTCACATGAGTTGATTATGCAATTCTTGACGGTTATGTTATCGACGCTGGCGTTTACGAACTTCGTGTTTGCAACTGATCGTATAACTACATAACCGTGGCAATCTAAAGTAATGTTCTCGGCGGTTATGGGAAAGCATACAGCAGTCGTGTTCGTGAAATTGGTAGTCAGGTCATATGTCGCTCCGGCCGAGTTAAGTTCCTGACATTGTGACACATCAATAGCCATTACTGAAGGAATCAAGAGAAAAAACATCCCTAATAAAAATATCATTTTTTTCATCAACAACCCCCAAACATTATCGAGCCCTCTTTAATTTTTTAATTCTTCTGTTAAGTTTTTCTGTTGCCTTTTTTAATGCAAGCAACCGTTTCTCTATTTTCTTCTTTTCTTTTTCCCTTTTTATCATGTCTGTTTTCTTGTCTTTTCCGGATATCCATATCCACAAGAATATTATAATTATAATTAATATTGGTATTGCAGTATTAAAAACATTAGCAGATATGATTTGCCCGGTAGTTTCAGCGGATTTTCTCTTGTTTTCTTCGGTTTTTCCTTCCTCAGTAGATTCATTTGTGGTTTCCGTGTCAATTTCATCGTCCGAAACGACCAAATTTATTTCCACGATGATTAATCTTAATTGATTTTCAATTTCGATCTTACCTTTTGTTATAATCGGATCGCTTGAACATATCTTAAATTTCAGGGTGTTATTCCCGTAGTTGAGGAAAAGCCGGCTTTCGTTTTCCCATTTATTGATGTTCCAGACCGAGACTTTTGCATCTTCTATTACGGCCTTTATTTGAAACCAACCGCTTCTATCTATTCGAAGAACTTTTGTTATTTCCAAACACTCATAAGTGCTCATGTTTATGAAAATAACGTCTTCTACTATTTTCGGTTTAGTGGTTCCGCCCCCGACTTCAGGCGGAACTGCAACGGTCGGGAGATAAAAATATAGCACGGATTGACCATATCCACTTCCTGCCGAAGCAATGGGAAGAAAAAATAAAAAAAAGAACAACATTCCCATTAATGTTCTACCCTTATGAATATTTGCCATGCTCCACCAACTCTCATGCTGGATAAACCAGCTCCGTACTTGTATTCGAGCAGTTCCATGTCTATTCCAACTGGATCGGTAGGTACCACATGCAAACCATACCAGCCTAATGGACACGTATCGGAAGTTCTGATATCTAGCGCAACTTTCTTTGTCCAATTGTAACTGAAGCTTGGGTAAGTTGGTTCTAAGAGCACGTAAGGCTCTGTTGGCATTATTGTGAAACAGTCATGAACTGTTGATTCATTTTGTTCCACTACGATATCGCCCATCCTTGCCGTCATTTTTTCCGGATATTCTGCATTCAAGGAAAATATCTGATGTCTTGGTATTGCCCAAGCAGCATGCCAAAAAGTCTTCACTGGAAACTGCTCGCCTCTCGAAACGTTTCTTACAATGATATCACCTGGATACGGACCCGAACCTGCTGACCAGAACCGCACTTGTTTATTGGGCTCAAAGGCGTAGTAATGTTGTATGCCCTGTTCCACAAAGCTGTCGGCATAGAATTCTGGCTGTTTCCAGTATTTTTCTTCTATTATATCCAAGTTAGTGATTCTGCCCAGATAAACCAACAGCTTTTTGTCACTGAAATCGGAAGGAAATGCCGGCAAATTTTCAAAAAACTCCGCAGAAAGGCACTTTTCTTCATTGCAGTAATTTGGTCTATGTCCAATTTTCTCTGCTTCATCAACCATCGTCATGATTCCTCCGAGAATAACTGCCACAACTACAAGAGCTGCAATCAGTGATATTTTTCTTTTCATCTTCTATCTCCTCCTTCTCTATTTGCTTCTTTCACATTCTTGGTTTTGTGTATGAAATTTTTCTCAACGTTTACCTTATGCTTTTTAGCTACCTCTTTTATTGCTGCTATTAAAGGTAATTCATCGCCATCTATTCTGATGGATACTTTAACTTCTCTCATTCTACCTTCTCCTTATGCGCAAATGCGTCTTATCTTTTACACAGCTGTACTCTTTATGAAGAATTTCTTAGCTGTTATCCCGGCAACAGCCGCGCCTGATGTGTTTGCATATGTAGATAGGTTCAAAAAGCTTGTTGAATTGACTTCGCTAGCTGCGGTCTGATATGAAGTCGACATTGCTAATAGAGCAGTCTGAACCGTACCGCATGCTCCTCCAGTATCGCACGTCGCATTGAAATAAACCTCAACACCGGTCGGAGCAGATTCGTTGATCTTTATTTCAAACGACATGTTCGTGTTACCAGTAGGATCTATGTAGTATATCGGTTTCGCTGTACCTGACTGAGCATCGGCTGCAGCACCCAATTGGTATGGTTCCTGTAAAGCTGCCTGCGGAACGTTCGAGAAGTTGAACGATATCCAGTCGGTAGCGGTTGCTGTTCCTTCTGCTGTCCCGGTTATCTGCGTCCAAGAACCGTAATCAGACGGCATCGAAATGGAGAATGTTGCGTCTGTCGGGACGTTGAAGTACACTACTGTCGAAGCGTAGTAACTGGATGAAGCTGCTTCAATGTTGGGCATCCCCATAGTCATGAGTAACAAGGCTGCCAGTATTACTAAAATCTGTTTCATCTTAAAACCTCCCATTTATATTTTTTTCAATATTATACATATTAATCAAATCCGTATATATACATCGTAAAGCCGGTACTGGTCGGGCTAGTACCGTCCGATACATTTCCCCACAGGGTTATATTTGCGAAAGAATCTGTCTGCGACAGATCATCAACAAGGGTCACATATGAAGTTGTAATCTGGACACCAGGCCCTTGGCATGAATTATATGTGCCAGAGCATGTAGCGTTGCCTTCGACAGTTAAACCAGAAGGCAGGGAGCTACTGAATCTCAATTGAACATCAATATCAGTATTACCTGTGGCGTCAATATAAAAGATTGGCTCTGCTGCCCCGTTCTGAGTATCGGCGCTTGCACCGAGCTGGTATGGTTGGACGTAATATTGGGGAATATCTGTGAAATTGAAACTGATCCAGTCCACAGACGTAGCAGATCCTTCTGATGTCCCTGTGATGGCGGTCCACGAACCGTAGTCGCTTGGCATGGCTATTGAAAATGTAGCGTCAACAACGGCAGCAACTTTTATCTTAACTACGGCGTCTTCCGTTGAGTTCTCAGAAACACCGCTGTAACTGCTTGTGAAATTGACATCGATTTTGTACGTATCACCTTGCGAGCCAGTAATGTTGACTGTAAAATTAACTTGTGCAGATTCGTCATTATCTAAAGTACCTAACGTTATAGGATTTACGAAAGGTGTACCGTACAATACCAGTCGCCCGTAATTAAAAGAGGCTGAACAAGTATCTGGCGTGCGATGCATACAGATGCGTTCTGTCGAAGTGCTGCCATCCGCATCAATGCTAATATAATCGTAAGCATTATCATTATCAGTATTTGGTGTTTCAAAAAGGACAGAATAATTATACCCAGCTTCAACAAACAAAGGAGTATCAAAAGTGATATTTTGCCAAGCACCGATTTGCCAAGAAGGGTCAAAAGTAGTGTTGATTATACAATCCGAATATCCACTATAATCACAGTCAGTGTTAAACCCTTTACATACACGAACGTTCATGCTGGAAATATAGTCACTGCCTGCTGTTGCAGCAATATAGATACTGACTGTATCTAAATAGAAATCAGTTGTCGGCAGAAAAGCTATGCTCACATTCCGATAATATACGTTTGTGTCCCTGTCGCCGATAATAATATTGGAAGTTTCGGGGCTACCATCTCCCTCATCTTCCACAACGTCCCACATTTCTCCGTAATCTCCGCCCGTAACATAAAATGGTATGGCACCTGTTGTTGTATTAATTAACTTGTCTGGGTTGCTGGTAGAATCGTTGTATCTTATTCCGGCAGAAACAGTGCCACATTTATGTCCCGTTCCTCCCTCACAGGTTATAGTAGCATTTGCAATAAACAAGGTGTTTTGGTCAAATTCGCAAGGCGATCCCGCAGTGCATGCAGTATCATTCACTTGCGATTGCTCGTGCCAAGAAACGTTAAGCCATCCATAACCGTAAACTGTATAAGTTTCTATGTCAGAAGCGTTCCAGCCATCAGTGTTGTTCGCCCAAAATCTCCAGCCGATTGTCTTTCCTGCGCAAGCTGACGGGATAACGGAAACGTTTGAAGCGACAACCTGTGAACCCGACACGTCTATAAATGACGAGTTTGCCCAAGTATCACAGCTTGCTCCGCTTGCGTTCCATGAGAATTTATAACCATCGGGGCTTTGGTTTATTGTTACGCTGTGATTTATTGCCATATTTTCGAAGATGGTTGTTTCATTGATAGCTGCGTTTGAAAACGTGGGTAGAACAAGGTCATAATCAACGGTGACATTAATCCAATCAACGGCAATGTCTTCGCCGCCACCGTCTATTTTCTTTCCGACGCAGAGATAAACCAGCTGGTCATCGTCAATGTAATTCGCAATGTTTGATGTTATATTGAACGAATGGTCTGCATCTGTCGTTGACATATCCCACATCTTTTCCCATGTCCCGCCACCTGTAACGAAATCGGCGACGAAGCAATCACAATCCTCTCCACCGCCATGACCGCAGTAACCGTTCAAAGAAAGATTTATCGAGTTTATTCCTGAAACTGTTTGTGTTACGGTGAAATTGAACCTTGTGGCAGGATATGACTTCCCGCCGGGGGTTATGATGTATTCGCCATTATCCCCGTCCTGTACGTTATCGTAATCGGGTATTTCTGCGAAACTTGCGTCCCATCCTTGGGCCCAGCTCGGCGGAAAGTCCCCGATGTTGCTTGCATTGTAAATAACATGGTCGGTTCCAGCTCCCGTTATGTAGTTATATGTTGCTATGTAAGCAACAACAGTTTGTAAAAATAACATGAACCCGAATAAAAAAACTGTTAAAATAACCATAAATCTTGTCATTGTCAATCATCCCATATATTTTCATCGCCTTGAAATATTTCCTTATTCCAATTTTTTTTGAGCCATAGACCTAACCATAATATTCCGCCTATTGCTGCCATGCACATTCCGATAAAAGCGAGATTTGAATTTCCCGTAACCCCCGTAACTATGTTTCCACTGAGTTTGTCATCTTCATCCATTTCCTGTTTCAAAATTTCTTCTTCGGGCATTGATTCGATCGCTGATTCTGTCACGCTCAATGATAGTGTTATGTATTGTGTGCTTTCCACAGTCTCACCCGCAGTCACCAAATTATATGTCTGTTTAAGTTCAAGTTGTCCTGTCCTTTCTCCTAAGACATCCGAGCATATTTTCAATTTAAGCGTGTTGTTGCCGAAATTGAGGAACAGTTCGCTCTCGTTCTCCCACTTGTTGATGTTCCAGATGGAAACCTTTGCATCGTTGATCAAAGGTTTTATGTTGAACCATGATCCAATATTAGTGAAAACGATGGTTTCTTTGATGACACATTCCCCGGGCCTGACCTCAGCCATTATTTCCTCTGCCACAACATTGGGCTTGAATATGATACCTGCAGCACTCCCTACCTTGGGAGCAACCGTGGATACCGTAAAGGAAACCGTGCTTGAATTTTCTTGCCCGAATGTATCGTTTGCATAAATCACTATGATGTGCGTTGCATCAGAGAGGCTAGTTAAAGTGAAATTGGTGCATCCCGTTAAGGTGATATTTGAACCCCCATCTAATGAATACCAACAGCTATCTAAACTTATTTCCGTGATACTATAACTAACTATGATTGTTGATGTTAAATAAACGCTAACTGTCGGGTAAATTATTGTAATTACCGGACCGGTCGTATCCCTGGTCCAATACCTTACAGTCGAATTCAAATTACCGGCAGAATCATTGGCCCACACGGTCACGTAATTCAAACCATCAGACAGCCCGGCAAACGTTCCGTACCATTCCAGCCCCGAAATCGAACAGTTAGTCACATTTGCCCCGCCATTCACAGAATACACGGAGCAGTTCACGTCGTCATACGAAAAGTTGAAAATATCCGTGTTAATCGTATTGTTCACGGGATTGTTCACAGTAATCACCGGCTTGATCGAGTCCTTCGTATAATAAACTTGGTCACACGCCTCATTCCCGGCAGTATCATTCATGCACAGGAGGACATTATTACCTCCTTCCCCGGAAACCATTACAGTCCCGTTCGTATCACAGGAGGCAAGGGTGACGTTCCCTGCTCCGTTAAGGCTGTACCAGCATGAATCTGGATTTGTTTCAGTATATGTGAAATTCAATTCGGGATCGTACGTATAAGTCGTATTGGCGATGTCCACATCAATCAGCGGGAATATATTATCAATTGTTATACTAATTGTCACATTGGAACATAAATCGGTAGGATCACACCCGATATAAAGCAAATCGTAATTTCCACTGGCATAATCCGACCAATTTAAAAATATTGTCGTGTTTGACGTTTCACCTTCTATTGTCACATTCAATGTTCCTTCTTTATACAACGAAAAATTGTATGTAACGGGATCTCCATTCGGATCTGTCATTGGAATTCCTGTTATATTGTTTTGCCCTGTTACTGCACTATTGTTCAGAGGATTAATAATTTCAGTTGGAATCGGCGGAAGATCAACATAAGTCAAATTTAATGTCACGGACTCCAAACCTTGCAGGCCTTCGTCAATCAAGATAATGCTTTCGCCGGTTTCTATTTCCAACCACAAATCAAACGTTAACTGTTCGCCTGCCGTAACATTATCGCAAACTGCAATCATGAAAACAGATGAATAATCATCTTTAGATGACAAAGTTCTCTTTTTTTGGCTACATAAATTTTGATTCGTGGAATTAATAAAAAGCCTGGGAGTATGTTTTGCAGACGTTGAATTAAATGTAGCTGAACCTATAATTGTCATGTTTGTGCCGTTATAAACAGTTATAGTTTGGGAAACTAATTTATACAATCCTTCGTCAAGTTCTATGCTGTTCGTTAAATTGGTACTTGCATTGCTTGCACCAAAACGGTTATTTTTATTCCCTGCGATATCGTATTGCGGTATATGTAATAATTCTATTGCCACGGTTGCGTTTTCCCCATTATTAGTTTTAGCGTATATTGTATAATTTTGATTAATATCATTGTATAATGAGTCCACCATTGACAATATTACTACCCCGACATCAGTACTTGAATCCAAATACCTAGTCTGTAATGGCGACCTTTCTTGAGTATCGTCGTTTTCCATATATATGAAAACGATATCGCTATTACTACTATTGATTTTGATTATGCCAAGAGTTGCTATTGTTGTTGGATATAGTTTTGGCACTGAAATATTCAAAATGGGTTGATACTCCGTATTATCAAAAGTTACATCAACATCCGTCGTTGAACCTAAACCTAATTGTAGTTCATTTGACACTGAACCTATGAAATATGAAAAATCTATATTGGTAATGTTCACTGAACCTTCACTGGAATTCATTTGAAATACGGCTTCGTGTTTGCCTAAAGTATTATTTCTTATACCCACTATCAAACCACTGGATCTTATTGTCCCATCTGCGGAGACCATGCATATTAATTGGCTCGCATTTATTATTTCTCCATCAAAAAGAAATTGTGCATTTATCACTGAGGTTCCGGAACCAATCTTTTCACAATTATTAGTCATTATGAAACCTGCAGACGTACCTTCCAAATCATTGTTGTAAGTTATATTAGCAATCGTCACTTGGCCGTCGTCAGACACAACAGTATCATTGATATTGATTGGGGTTATAAAGAATGATACGTATTTACCAACTGTTATCGTACTTGTGTTGCCCTTCGTTGTGTTTACTGTCCCATCACCGCACCAAATTTCAAAGGTAATGTTGTCGTCTCTTGAAAAGTTTCCCGAATTGTATGTATAAATGAGGGTATTGGTGTTATTGGATACTGTCATAGATCCTTCTTTCTCGTCCTGGGAACCGTTTAGATATGTTTGCCAATAAGCTGTAATCGTATCGCCTGCGTCACCATCTTGGCATGTTATGTTAAGCTCAATGTCATTGTCAGTGTAAACCTCTGCAGGAGATGTTGCGTTTGCCTCAAGCGTGGGAGCCGTATTAGGAGAATAATCATCACTAAGCGGGAGATTATCCACCAGTAACCCCGATTCCAGAACCAACGGATCGTCGCAGAAACCATCGGTATCCGTGTCCGGGCAAACCGTTGACCATCCCCCCGTTGAATTTTCGTAATAGTTCCCGCCTATTTGGGTA
>JABAOF010004290.1_pt1 | contig 49837 bp, 55 predicted proteins | sample 7062171 | NCBI WGS metagenome assembly JABAOF01 (sample SAMN14538628, study PRJNA623070) | marine sediment metagenome | biome: marine biome [ENVO:00000428]; feature: marine pelagic biome [ENVO:01000023]; material: deep marine sediment [ENVO:00002113] | place: India: Gulf of Khambhat ... | reverse complement strand
TTGCGCTTATTCTACCTAATCCTAAAAATTAAATACGCTTGAAACATTAAATATTATTTTTAATAAAAATGCTTACTTTTTCAATAAATTATCAAAGTGTATACTAATATTCATCTAATATACTGAGGAACGAATTGCTTACTATAAAAAAGCTATATTTCCATCCGAATGGGCCACAACTACAATTGAAGCCATATTGATAAATAAACCATTTTCAACCACACCAACAATATCATTAATACGGTTATGCAATGAAGATGCATCTTCAATTAAACCAAAATCAGCGTCTACAATATAATTGTGATTATCGGTTATCAATATATTGTTTTTTTTTGTTAGGCGTAGTGTGGCAATTGCGCCCAAAGCCTGAATTTTACGAATGGTAAATTCGTATCCAAAAGGTACCACTTCAATTGGCACTTTAAACTTACCCAATTTATCTACTACTTTATGTTCATCAACAATAATGATATAAAATTCTGTTGCAGCAGCTACAATTTTTTCACGAAGCAATGCAGCACCACCACCCTTTATTAATTGACGATCACGGGTGGTTTCATCCGCCCCATCAATGGTAATATCAATTTTTGAGATTTCGGCAAAATTCGTCATTGGTATGCCCAATGAACGGGCCAATTCATCACTTTGTTGTGAAGTAGCAATACATTGAATAGCCAGTCCCTGCTTCACTTTTTCTCCTAAAAATTGAATAGCCCAATAAGCTGTGCTACCGGTGCCCAAACCAACAGTCATTCCACTTTTTACATAAGTAATGGCCTTTTCAGCAGCTTTTTGTTTCAGTTGAATTGTATCCATTGTACAAATATCTATTTTCTTTTTTAAAACTACAGCAACATCATTTAAAATGATGCAACTTGTATACTGCCATATATGCCTCTATAAATGCTGGTTTTTATTTTTTCAGCGAACATTGTATAAATTTAGGCCTCACAAAATACCTGAACAGATCAAGATGAAAATAAAATATATTTCAATTTACAAGTATTCAATTCCCATGGTACCTTTCACTATTGCCACCGGCACCATGCATTTTGCTCAGAATATTTTAATTAAAATATTTACGGATGAAGGCATTACAGGGCTGGGTGAATGCTCAGCATTTCCAATGATTGTTGGAGAAAATCAAAATTCCTGCTATACACTGGCGAAAGATTTTGCACTTTTATGGAAATACAAAGACCCACTTGACATTGAATGCAGGATGCAGGAATTGCATCAACACATCACCGGTAATTATACCATTAAAAGTGCATTTGACATGGCTTTATATGATATAGCTGCTCAATACCAACAGGTACCACTCTATGCATTTCTTGGAGGTAAGAATAAAACGATTGAAAGCGATTTAACGATTGGGATAGATACCCCTGAAGCTATGGCTGAAACTGCATTCAAATTTGCACAAAAGGGTGTGCGTTGTATTAAAGTAAAATTAGGAAAAACCAGAATGGACGATATTGAGCGAATCAACCAAATACGCAACGCAATTGGCAATGCAATTACCTTAAGAATTGATGCCAATCAGGGATGGAGCCCTGCTGATGCATCATCAATTTTACATGCACTTGCCCCCTACCACATTGAATTTTGCGAACAACCCATGGCCAAATACAATGATGACTTTTTGCCTGCATTATGTGCCGGTTCGCCTATTCCAATAATGGCAGATGAAAGTGTATTTACACAACATGATGCGGAAAGAATTATCAGAACAAAATCCTGCCATTCCATTAACATCAAATTTTCTAAAAGCGGGGGTATACTGGAAGCAAAAGCAATTCACCAGACAGCTGCTGCACATAGCATACCTTGTATGATGGGGGGAATGTTAGAAAGCAGGCTGGCATTAACTGCCATGGTACATTTTGCAATTGCACACAATAATATTCATTTTTATGATATAGATACATGCTTGTTAGGACATTTAGAAGATCCTGTTTTGGGTGGTGTAACCTATAATGGATTACAACTTACCGCTACTGAGGCACCCGGTATTGGTGCAACGGTAGATGAAAGCTACCTGAACGCACTGGAAAGTACCACAATTTAAAATTGCTTTTTTTACTGCAAGGGGCTATTGTACTATCTTAGCACCCAAATCAATCCATCATGCAAGGCAGAAAAGCAAGCAATAGTTTTACCATTATGAATGAATTGGTATTACCAAACGATACCAACAGCTTTGGCAATTTAATGGGTGGTCGTTTAATGTATTGGATGGATATTGCTGCTGCGCTCTCGGCCATGAAGCACAGCAATACACCCTGCATGACTGCGAGTGTAGATAATATTAGTTTTAAAAATCCCATTAAATTAGGAAATATTGTTCATATTGAGGCAAAGGTTACGAGAGCTTTCAACACATCTATGGAAATATTTTTAAAGGTATGGGGGGAAGACAGCCTGCATCAATACCAATATGAAAGCAATGAAGCTTATTTTACATTTGTTGCATTAGATCCAAACGGTAAGCCCAGACCTGTACCGGCATTAATACCAGAAACAGAAGAAGAAATTAAATTATTTGAAGGGGCATTAAGAAGAAGGCAATTAAGGTTAATATTGGCAGGTAAAATGAAACCCGATGATGCCAATGAATTAAAAGCATTGTTTGGCAAATAAAATTATTGTAGCCCTGAATGATGATGCAGACCTTTCAGCATAAATTGTCTGCTTTGTTCTATTGCATCCATTACCTGTTCTAAAATTATATCGACACCAGCATCATAATCAATTTGTAAGGGTGGTTTAAATTGTACTCATAGCAAAACACCTCTTTTTTTAAACTGCAATCCTTGTATAGTAAAAGCTCGCCAAAATCCATTAATCACAACAGGTATCACAATTTGCCGGTTATTTTTAATGATATAGGCAGTTCCTTTTCTGCCGGGTGCAAAGGGCTTTGTTGTTCTCTGAAGAAAAGTAATTACCCAGTTCTTTTCAAATGCACGATGGATCTTTCTGGTATCAGAAAGATCAAGCCCTCTTCTTACTTCTGTTGCTTCATGCCGACGACAGGTACGTTTAACAGTCAAAGCGCCGCCTAAAATAAATAAACGATAATCCACTGCTACGCACGGAATCTTCAGCAGCAACAAAATAAACAGGTATAAATGGATTGAATAAGTAAAACGGCAATCTTAATCTATTATATCTGCGCCATTTTACTGCAAAAAATATGTGTATAAAAACAATAACATCTGCGAAATATGTTTGATGATTGCTTACAAATAAAACATTATTTTCAGGCAACTGTTCCAGATATTCAGTACCCAATTTTAGGTGGGTTAAAAATGGCAATTCTCGGATAAGATTTCAAACCAACAATGATATAAATACATATGCGAACTATCTTAAAATGTTTTATTTTTTCTATGAAAGACAAGTACAAGTATTTTAAAAACAAAACTGCACAATATAAACATTGTTATTAAATTTTCTTTGTTTGATAGAAGTGAATGAGCATTGAATTTATCACTCATCATTTATTGCATTAGAATACCTTTGCGCAAAAAAATAATGGCACTAAATACTGTAATATTTGATATGGATGGTTTATTAATTGATAGTGAGCCATTATGGAAAGAAGCAGCAGATGAAGTTTTTTTGCACTATAATATTCAACTAACCGAAACTGAATACCATACTACTACGGGTTTACGTACCAATGAATTTGTAGCTACTTGGTTTTCCAAATTTAAAATTCCAGATACTGAAATAAGTATTGCTGAAACAAAAATATTAGAGGTTGTTAGTTATAAAATTGCAGAAAAAGGCGAAACAATGCCCGGCGTTGGGTATATTTTTGAATTTTTCCAATCACATCATTTTAAAATTGGGCTGGCCTCCTCATCTCCACAATTTATTATAGATCAGGTAATACAACAAATAAACATTGCCCCCTACCTTATGGCCACGGCTTCGGCAGGTAATTTAAAATATGGGAAACCGCACCCGGAAGTGTATTTAAATTGCGCGTCAGCACTCAACTCAGTTCCAACTGAATGTCTGTGCTTTGAAGACTCATTTAATGGCATGATTGCAGCGAAAGCTGCCAGAATGAAATGTGTAGTAATCCCAATGTATCATCAGCAAAAAGAAGAGCGGTGGAGGTCTGCAGATTTAAAATTAAGTTCTTTGCAAAATTTTGGGGCACTGCATCTGAATGTGCTCAATCAATAATTTTTAAAAAAAATTGTGAAAAAAATTGGTGATTGTTAAATTATCTTTAACTTGCTGTGCCGAATAAAAAAAAGGGTCATCCCGTAGAAACAGAACGACCTCTAACGATTGCTTGCCATATGAAAATTCTTGAGTCTTATTCCTGAAAGGTAGGTACAAAAAGTATTACCTTAAAATTTTGCCTCTAACGATTTGCCACTCTAACGATTGCTTATTGCCTTTAACTCATCTTTCTTTAACAAAAGTAAGGTGGGTTTTTTATTGGTAGAAATCAATTTAGGCACGATTTTATTACCTTAAACCGTAATTAAAATACGAAAAAACCGCGTAGAGACTGTGTTTCATAAAAAAAAATACATGATGTCCAACAGAAATTCAGACCCATTATTTCTATTAATTCAATCCTTACAAAAGTCAGAAAAAAGGCATTTTAAACTTTATATTAAAAGAAGTTCTAATAAAGACGAACTAAAAATTGTACAATTATTCGATGCATTGGAAAAAATGCAGGATTATGATGAAAAAACTTTACTGAAGCGTTTAAATAATATTAATAAACCACAATTAGCCAATTTAAAAACACATCTGTACAAACAGGTTTTAGCCAGTTTGCGTTTACTAAAAAGTACTGACAGTATTGATTTACAATTGAATGAGCAGTTAGATTATGCCAGAATATTGTACAATAAAGGCCTTTTTTTACAAAGCCTTAAAATTTTAGAAAGAGCAAAGGAAATGGCCAAAACTGCCAATAAGTTCAATTTCATGACGCAGGTACTTTCACTGGAAAAAAAAATTGAAACCCTCCATATTACCCGAAGCATGCCTGGTAAAACCATGCAAATCACTTCCGAATCAATAAAAGTAAGTGAGCATGTTACACAGGTTGCTGCATTATCCAACCTGGCTTTACACCTGTATACCTGGTATATTAAAAACGGACATGCCAGAAATGAACAGGATGAGGCAGATGTAAAACTATTCTTTAAAGAAAACCTTCCTGCAAATGCCTATATTTTAAAAGGGTTTTATGAACGTTTGTACCTATACCAAAGCTATACCTGGTATGCATTTATTCGGCAAGATTTTTTAATGTATTATCGTTACAGTGAAAAATGGCTGGGTTTATTTGATGAGCAGCCGAATATGATTGCAGTTGAAACCGGCCATTACATTAAAGGATTGCACAACTTACTCAATGCTCATTTTGATTTAAGAAATTTTGATAAGTTTCAATTGATATTGCAACGTTTTGAAGCTTTTGCTGCAACTGATTTGGCTAACCAGCACGACAATTTCAGAATTCAAACCTTTATCTATATTCATAGCGCAAAAATTAACTGGCATTTAATGGCCGGTACCTTTTCAGAAGGGTTAACCATCGTTCCTTTTATTGAGGCTCAATTACATCAATATGGGCGATTTATTGATGCACACCGTATTCTGGTATTTAACTATAAAATAGCCTCATTATACTTTGGCAACCGGCAATTTGCCACCTGTATTGACTATTTGCAAAAAATAATTAATGATAATTTTTCTTTACGAAATGACCTGCAATGTTATGCCCGTTTAATGCATTTATTAGCACATTACGAAATGGGTAATAATGATATTATTGATTCTTTAATAAAATCGGTATACCGGTATATGGCCCGCATGCAAAATTTAACCATTGTTGAAGAAGAAATTTTTGCTTTCTTACGGAGATCCTTTTATGTAGCTGAAGAAAAATTACAACCCGAACTGGTTATTTTACTTTCTAAAATAAAACATCTTGAAAAGAACCGTTTTGAAACCCGTGCATTTGCCTACCTGGATATTATTTCATGGGTTGAATCGAAGGTATATCACAAAACCATGAGTGAAATTATTTACAATAAGTACAAGGAAAGTAAAAAAAGAAGATACCCTTAAAGAAGCCTTTTAACTGTATCCGAGCCGACCGTTTCACGAATGATACACTGCTGTATAATTGGTTAAAAATTAAATGTTCTTCAAAAAAAAACGTCCCATGTCGGGTTCAACATGAGACGTTAACTTATTCGAAAAAAGGATTTATTTATTTGCTATCTCCTTCTTTTTCGTCGCCTTCTAATTTGGCACGAATATCGGCCAATGCACCTAAATCGCCTAAAGTTGCTTTTTCAACTTTGCTCTGAATATTCTTTACGGCTTTTTTGGTTTTTTCAGCTTCGGCTTTGGCTTCTTTCTTCACTGATTCTTTTTCTTCAGCCTGCGCCTGTTCCCAAATTCTGCTATGGCTCAACACAATTCTTTTTTCATTTCTATCAAACTCAATTACCACAAATTGTGCAGTTTCATCGGCACCAACAGATTTTCCATCTTCTTTAACCAGATGACGGTTAGGAGCAAAACCTTCTAAACCATAAGACAGTTGCACTACGGCACCTTTATCATCTTTACGAATCACAGTTCCTTCATGAACAGTTCCAACGCCAAAGGTTTCTTCCAGTGCATTCCAGGGATCTTCTTCCAATTGTTTGTGGCCCAATTGTAATTTTCGGTTTTCTTTATCAATACCTAAAATGATGGTATCAATATATTCGCCCACTTTTACATATTCACTGGGATGATTGAAGCGTTTTAACCAGCTTAAATCACTAATATGGATCATTCCACCAATTCCTGCTTCCAATTCAACAAACACACCATAAGGCGTAATGTTTTTCACTAATCCTTTGTGTTTGCTGCCTTCTGCAAATTTGATTTCAATGGTGCTCCATGGGTCTTCTGTCATTTGTTTGATAGAAAGACTCATTTTGCGTGCTTCTTTATCTAAAGTAACCACTTTAGCTTCATACTCATCACCTAATTTAAAGAACTCTTTTGCGTTGATGGGTGTATTTGCCCAGGTAATTTCAGAAACGTGTACCAGGCCTTCAACACCGGGTTGAATTTCTAAGAAAGCACCATAATCTTCAATATTCACCACTTTACCTTTTACAACTGCACCTTCTGCTAAATCAGCAGGTAATACATCCCATGGATGTGGCGTTAATTGTTTCAGACCCAGACTGATGCGTTTTTTGTCATCATCAAAGTCTAATACAACCACCTGTAATTTTTGATCCATTTTTACCACTTCTGATGGGTGAGAAATTCTTCCCCATGAAATATCGGTAATATATAATAAGCCATCTAATCCACCTAAATCCATAAATGCACCAAAGTCTGTAATATTTTTTACAGTACCTTCTAATACCTGACCTTTTTCTAATTTACTCATAATTTCAGCTCTTTGAGCTTCAATATCACTTTCAATCAATGCTTTGTGTGATACAACGGCATTTTTAATGGTTTCATTAATTTTAACTACTTTAAATTCCATTGTTTTTCCAACAAACTGGTCATAATCAGTAACCGGTTTCACATCAATTTGAGAGCCAGGAAGGAAGGTTTCCATACCAAAAACATCAACAATCAATCCGCCTTTGGTTTTAGAGGTAACAGTTCCGGTAACAACTTCACCGGTTTTGTGTACTTCTACAATTTTTTCCCAAGCACGGAAAATACGGGCAGATTTGCGGCTTAAATGAAGATTGCCATCTCTGTCTTCTTTTTCTACCACCATTACTTCCACTTTATCACCAATTTTCAAACCGGGTGTATCGCGGAATTCATTGAGAGAAATTAAACCATCACTTTTAAACCCGATATTAATAACAGCATCTGTTTTGGTTAAGCCAACAATATCACCCTGTAAAATTTCGCCATCTTCAATTTGCACAAAAGTGTTTTCATACACTTTGTCGTATTTGGCTTTTTCATCAGGAGTGTACAAACTTACATTGCGTTTATCAATACTCCAGTCAAAATCATCATGAGCAGTTGCCACTTCTTCAACCGGCTCAGCTACAGGTGCATTTGTTGTCGCTGCAGATTGTTCCTGTACTGCTTCCTGAGCAGCACCGGATACATTCTCCTGTGCATCAGCGTTTAATTGTTTGTTAATAGAAATCATAATAGTGCCCGATTGTTTTAATTCGGGCTGCAAAAGTATGTATTTCAAGCCAAAAAAACTGATTTTATAGCAGTTTTTTTACCAATCTGATACCTCATAGCAACGTTAATAACCAAGACATTAATAAAATATTAAAAGAGGAATAAATGTTTATTGATTTAAAATTTTATTTAAATTTAACCGGGTTATTCAAAACAGATAAACCCTGCATTCAACTACTTTATTCACTAAAAACACAAAAAAATGAAAAGAATTTTTGCACTGGTGCTGGCTTTAGCTATTTTCTCAACAGCATCTTTTGCGCAGGCAGCTAAAACTCAGCCTAAAAAAGAGAAAAAAGAAATGACAGCGCCTAAAACAACCCATGTTAAAAAAGATGGTACTGCCGATATGCGTTACAAAGAAAATAAAGGCAAAAAAGAGGCAGCCGGCCCAATGAAAAAAGATGGAACACCGGATATGCGGTATAAAGCCAATAAGCCCGCCGACAAAAAGAAGAAAGGATAAATATTGCTATGAAATAATAAACTGTTCCTGTTGTTTCAGTGAGCAGTTTTTTTATGCACTTGCTGAACTATCTGCAGCAATGGCTTTCGCTGCCATAAATGCTGTTGTCCATGCGCTTTGAAAATTAAATCCGCCTGTTATACCATCAATATCTAACACTTCACCGGCAAAAAACAAATGAGGTATTTTTTTACTTGCTAAAGTATTGGCATCTACTTCAGATAAATCGATGCCGCCAGCCGTAACAAATTCATCCTTAAAAGTAGTTTTGCCCTGAATGGTATACTTATCCTGCTGCAATTTCAATACCAGTTGATTGATTTGATGATTACTGATATCGGCCCATTTTTTTTGAGGTGAAAGATGGATTTGTTCTAAGAAATAAAGCCACAACCTTAGAGGAAAAGAGAAATAGCATTTAGAACCAATCATTTGCCGGGATGCATTCATTCTGAAACCATTCAGGGTATTTCGCAATACCTGCTCATTCATTTCAGGAATCCAATTAATAAGTATATCAAAAATATAATTTTTTTCAGCCAAATAACGGGCACCCCATGCCGAAAGCTTTAAAATGGCAGGTCCGCTGAAACCAAAATGGGTAATTAACAGAGGGCCTGTTTGTTTCCATTTTGTTCCGTTAATTTTTATTGCAACAGCAGGAATACTAATACCTGTTAATTCATGAATAGGATGCGAAGAAAGGTTGAATGTAAACAACGAGGGTACAGGCGGAACAATAGTATGACCTAAATCGGCCAACCAATTCCACTGCAATAATTTAGGAAAACCACCTGTTGTAATACATACATAATCTGCTACCATTTCTTTTCCATTTACAGCAGTTAATTTGAAATAATTTTTAACAGGCAAAATTTTGATAATATTTGTTTTCAACAGAAGATTAACCTCATAACGTTTTGCTTCGCCTAACAAACAATCAATAATTGTTTGAGAGGTATTGGTATCGCTAAACATCCGCCCATCTGGTTCTGCAATCAGGTTTACATGGCGCTCTTTAAACCACTCAACCGTATGTTTTGCATTAAACCAATGAAAACATTTTTTTAAAAACTGCGCACCACGTGGATAATATTGAAAAAACTGATTGAGTTCGAAACATGCATGGGTAACATTACAACGCCCACCACCACTAATTTTTACTTTTGAAAGCACTTTATCTGATTTTTCAACAATCATTACCCGCAAATCAGGGTTCATCCGCGCAGTGTTTACCGCACAAAAAAAACCGGCAGCACCTCCTCCAATTACTATTAAAGATTTTGAATTACGCATTTATTGCATTATCATAATTGAAATGATTTCTTGAATACCATTCCAAAAATTACCCATTTGGATATTTTCATTGGACGCATGTTGATTATCATCGTAATTGGCAATGGGTATAGAAATGGCTTTGGCATTGAGTTGTTGTTCAATAACATACAAAGGCAAGCTGCCACCTGTAGAAGGCATGATTACTAACCCCTTTGTTGAAGTTGCAGCAAGTGCACGAATGATTTGCTGCGAAACTGCTAAGTCCATTGGTGTTTTTTGCGCATTATACCCATCACTACAAATAATTTTGGCAATGAATGGATGAGCCATTCGTTCCACATCAGTAGGATCTCTGTTAATGATGTAATAACCTTTATCTTGAATATGCTTAATGACTCTTTCCTGCTGTACTTTGTAATCGTTTCCGGGCACCAAACGTAAATCTAAACTTACAGAAGCGGTAGCAGGAATACTATTGGTAGACAATGCACCAAACTTTCCGCTTTCGATACCATTGATATTTAAAGTGGGTAAAAGAATGGCTTCAGATAAAGCAATATTTTTCATTTCCGGCATAATAAAACCGAATTGGTGTTTCAATTCTGTATCATTTTGATCTAATTGTGCCAATACATTTTTCTCCAGATTGGATAAGGGTGTCACATCACTATAAAAATTTTTGATGGTAACATAACCACTATCGTTTTTCATGGAAGATAATAAGCGAACCAGATTCCATGCAGGATTGGGTGCCCAATTGCCATAGTGACCACTATGTAATGGGAATTTGCTTCCATACAAAGTGATGTCTATATGCGTATCGCCCCGAACACCGAATGATATCAAATTTTTTCCGGATGAGGGTTGTGGGCCATCGCAAATAATCCAAACATCAGAGCGAAGCAGATTTTTGTATTTGAATAATACCTCAGCCAAATGTGGCGAACCGGCTTCTTCTTCCCCTTCAAAAAAGAACTTTACATTTACTGCAGGCGCAATATTTTTCTTTTTTAAAGCAATGTAGGCATTGATGATTGCCATTAAACCGGCTTTATCATCGGCAGCACCACGAGCATAAATTCGAAATTCATCCTGCAAATTATTAATAAATTCATCTTTCGTCAATGGCTTACCGCCAAGTTCAATTTTATTACTGTATAAAGCAGGTTGAAAGGGATGTAAACCGATATGCCAGTTAGCGCTATCAACGGGCTGTCCATCATAATGGGCATAAAATACAATAGTTTGCCTGGCTCCGGGCACTATTATTTCTCCATATACTACCGGTGGTGCTGATTCATCTTCAGGAAAAAGAAAACGGGTATGTTCAATACCGGCAGATTGCATTAGCCGCATTAAATATTCCGCATTATTCTGCAAGGCAATCTTATTTACTGCAATATTAGGGATGGCAATAAAATCAATATAATCCTGCAGAATAGTGGCTTTGTTTTGCTGTTGATAATCTTTGAACCAAGGCAATGGATGCTTTTGCTGTGCCTGCACTTGCATGAGGGCTAAAAAAAAAGCAAACGATAAAATATTCAATCTATTCATATATTTATTTTATAGTATGTAATAATACAGTCAATGCATTATATTGCAGCCAGGTTAAAACACAATTAAATACACGATGCACTTGATTTTCTGGATTATTTAGAATAAAATCAAATACTGAAACAGATTATGCGTAATAACTGGTATTTAGATTCGTATTGCTTTTTTCAGCAGCTTCTATAATGCTGTAATCAGATAGAATGAGCGGATGCTCCTTCTTCACACAAACATCGTGTTCAAAATGTACAGAAACTTTGCCATCCCTTGTTCTAACCGTCCAGCCATCTTGTTCTGTATACACGTCTTTGGTACCTAAATTAATCATCGGTTCAATAGCCAACACAAGATTTTCTTTCAGTTTTGGCCCATTACCGCGTTTACCATAATTCGGCACTTGTGGCTCTTCATGTAATGAACGTCCTAATCCATGACCTACTAATTCACGCACTACCCCATAACCCATTTTCTTTTCAGTATGTTCTTGAATGGCGAAAGAAATATCACCTACTCTGTTACCGGCTATTGCTTTTTCAATTCCTTTATAAAGGCTTTCTTTTGTAATTTTTACCAATTGCAATACTTCAGGTGCAACCTCTCCAACAATAAAGGTATACGCATGATCGCCATGCCATCCATTTAAAATGACACCCATATCAATTGAAACAATATCACCTTCTTTAATTAGAGTATGATTCGGAAAACCATGTACCACCACGTCGTTCACCGAAGCACATACTGAGTATGGATATCCGTGATAATTTAGAAATGAAGGAATAGCCTGATGATCTTTCACAAATTCAAAACAAAGTTTATCTATTTGTAAGGTAGTAACGCCGGGTTTTAAAAATGTAGCAACAGCCGTTAATGTTTTACTAACCAGCAAAGCGGCTTCTTTCATCAATGCAATTTCCTGTTCAGTTTTAGCATACATCATATTTACATTATTTCTTCGTGACATTTGAAAATAAAATTAATTGATTCAATTTAAATTAGTGCTATTATCTAAAGTATAAATGGAACGTCAATAAAAAGAAAACCTGCTGAGCCAAGGCCCAACAGGTTAATATTTAAAAAGCAATTCTTCAATATTATAATACAGAAGATGTTACACCTTGCCTTCCCTGTATTCTACCGCCACCAGACATTAATCCATCGTACTGACGCATTAATAAATAAGTTTCTATTTGTTGCAGCGTATCTAAAATTACCGCTACCATAATTAACAAAGAGGTACCTCCATAAAACGTACTGAATGAACTGGTTACACCTAATTTTTGAGCAAAACCTGGCATGATACCTACAATTGCAAGAAAAATGGCACCGGGTAAGGTTACTTTATCCATAATAGCGCCTATAAAGTCTGTTGTAGGTTGGCCGGGTTTAACACCGGGTATAAAACCGTTATTACGTTTTAAATCTTCAGAAATTTGTTTGGGGTTGAATATTAAAGCGGTATACAAAAAGGTAAATCCAATTACCATAACACCATAAATCAGCATGTACCAAGGGTTACTGTGATCATTGAATATTTTTATAATTCCTTTTGCAGATTCAATATTAGTGAAAGAAACCAATGTAGGTAAGAACATAATTGCCTGTGCAAAGATGATAGGCATTACACCTGCACTATTCACTTTTACCGGTAAAAATTGTCTTGCACCGCCAAACTGACGATTGCCTATAATTTGTTTGGCATAATTCACAGGTATTTTACGTACACCTTGCACCAATATAATTAAGCTCATAATGACAGCAACCAGAATGGCAATTTCAATCAGGAAAATTAATAAACCACCACCCGCTTTTTCACTTTTGGCAGAAAATTCCTGAATGGTTGCCTGTGGAAAACGTGCTAATATACCCACCATGATAATAATAGAGGTACCATTTCCCAAACCTTTATCCTGGATTCTTTCTCCTAACCACATTACAAACAAAGTTCCTGCTGAAAGTGTGATAACAGTGGTAATTGTAAATACTGTTCTGTCTAATAAGATAGCCTGTGCATAGCCGCCCTGTGGGTTAGTTAAATAAGCAACATAAGCACCTGCCTGAAAAGCGGTTACAATTACAGTTAAATAACGAGTCCATTGGTTAATTTTATTCTGACCGCTGGTACCTTCTTTTTGAATTTTTTGTAATTGAGGCACTAAAATGGTCATTAACTGCATAAAAATAGAGGCAGATATATAAGGCATAATGCCCAATGCAAAAATGGAAGCTTGTGTAAAAGCTCCACCTGCAAAAGTATCGAACAAACCTAACAAACCTTTATTTGCAGCATTTAATTTTGCCTGATCTAATAAATTCGGGTCAATTCCGGGTAATACTACATGGGTACCAAACCGGTATACTAATATTAAAGCAAGCGTTACAATAATTTTATCACGCAACTCTTCAATACCCCAAATATTCTTAATTGTTTTGATGAATTTTTTCACAAATACTGTTGTTAAGAGATTAAAACCTAAAGCATTTCAAACGCTAATGAATGCGGGAGGCAATATACAGTAAATTATTTAATTAGCTCTACTGTACCGCCAATAGATTCAATGGCAGCTTTTGCCTTATCGCTAATGGCATTTACTTTAAAATTCAATTTAGTTTTTAATTCTCCATTACCCAGAATTTTAACTTTATCGGTCCTGTTTACCAATCCGTTGATGTATAAGTTTTCCAATGAAAATTCTGAGAAAGCATATTTTTCATTCAATGTTTCTATTTGACCTAAGTTGAACACTTTGTATTCAACACGATTAATATTTTTAAAGCCACGTTTTGGTAAACGACGTTGGATAGGCATCTGACCGCCTTCAAAAGCATTTTTACGTTGGTAGCCGGCACGGCTTTGTCCACCTTTGTTACCTTTTGTAGATGTACCACCTTTACCAGATGCTTCACCTCTGCCTAATCTTTTTTGTTTGTGCGTTGCGCCTTCTGCGGATTTTAAATTGTGTAATTTCATTGTATTTGATTTTGTACTTATCGGGGAATCGCCCCTCGCTTGATGAATAAATGATAAATGCGAAATGATATGCGAAATTAATTCACATATCATTTAGCATTCAATGATTGAATTACTTTACTTCTTCAACTTTCACTAAGTGGCTTACTTTATTGATCATGCCAACAATTTGAGGAGTTGCTTCTACTTCACGTGATGCATTTAACTTATTTAAACCAAGGGCTTCTAAGGTTTTTTTTTGACGTTCAGACCTGTCGATACCACTTTTTATTTGAGTAACTTTAATTTTTTTCATAATCTTCAGAATTTTAACCTCAGCAAAATATGCTAAAGTTTACCCGTTAAAAACTTTATTTAATTTTACGTTACGATTTTTGGCAACCTGAATTGGCTCACGTAATTCGGTTAAAGCTTTAATGGTAGCCTTAACAACATTATGAGGATTGGCAGAACCAAGACTTTTGGCCAATACGTCGGTAACACCTGCACTTTCCAAAACAGCACGCATGCTGCCTCCAGCAATTACACCGGCTCCGTGTGCTGCGGGTTTAATTAATACTTTGGCTGCACCGGCTTTTGACCATTGTTCGTGTGGTATGGTTCCATGCATTACAGGAACTTTTACCAAGTTCTTTTTTGCATCATCAATACCTTTTGCTATAGCTTCCTGAACTTCTTTTGCTTTTCCCAAACCCTGGCCAACAATTCCTTTTTCGTTACCAACTACTACTAAAGCAGAGAAACTAAAAGTACGTCCGCCTTTTGTAGTTTTTACAACACGGTTAATCGCAACTACTTTTTCTTTCAGTTCAATTTCGCCGGTTAGCTTTACTTTATTTTCAGTTATTTTAGACATGGACCTAAATTATTAAGTATTTGTTTAGATTAGAATTGAAGACCACCTTCTCTGGCACCATCTGCTACACTTTTCACTCTGCCATGGTATAAGTTCCCGCCTCTGTCAAAAACACAGGTGGTAATACCTAATTCTTTTGCTTTATGTGCAATAGCTACACCTACCATTTTAGCTTTTTCAATTTTTGTAACTTTTTGAGCAACTAAATGTTTATCTCTTGAAGAGGCAGCAGCCAGTGTTACGCTATTGTCATCATCAATTAATTGAGCATAAATTTCTGCATTACTTCTAAAAACCGATAAACGGGGTTTAGTAGCTGTACCGGCAACTTTTTTACGGATACGGTACCGAATTTTTTGTCTTTGAACAAGTTTACTATTCATTTCTATTTATTTTGTCTTCCGATACTGCCGGAAGTGTCATTTATAATTGTTATTTACCAGCAGCTTTACCAGCTTTTCTTCTGATAATTTCATCGCTATATTTTACACCTTTTCCTTTGTATGGTTCAGGTTTACGTAATCCGCGTATCTTAGCAGCCACCTGTCCTAATAATTGTTTGTCAATACTTTCTAAAGTAATGGTTGGGTTCTTACCTTTTTCAGTAGCAGTGGCAACTTTCAACTCTTTAGGCACTTCAAAAATAATGTTGTGAGAGTAACCTAATGATAAATCCAATGTATTACCTTGATTCGCAGCTTTAAAACCCACACCCACCAATTCCAGATCTTTTCTAAATCCTTCTGTTACACCTTTTACCATGTTAGATACCAAAGAACGGTACAAACCATGCATGGCACGATGGCGAATTTGATCAGTAGGTCTTTTTAAATTCACTACAGTGTCAGAAATTTCAATCACAATATCTCTGTCAACTGCTTGCTTTAATTCACCTTTAGGCCCTTTCACTGTAATTACGTTATCTTTTCCAAGTGTAACAGTAACGCCTTTGGGAAGTATTACGGGTTGTTTTCCAATCCTAGACATAGTCGTTTCGTTTTTTATAATTACAATTTAAGTTGTGTTCAGCCCCGACTAAAAGGCTTAATTATCTACTTAAATCAAAAAGTGATTAATAAATATAACAAAGCACTTCACCACCAACATTTTGCGCTTTTGCCTGTTTGTCGGTTAATACGCCTTTAGAGGTGCTGATGATAGCAATACCCAACCCATTAATAACACGTTTCATATCAGCGGGTTTTGCGTATTGACGTAAACCTGGTCTGCTAATTCTTTCTAAGGAACGAATAGCAGGTTGTTTACTCGTAGGATCATACTTCAGTGCAATTTTGATAATACCTTGTTTGGTATTTTCTTCAAATTTGTACTTTAAAATATAACCCTGCTCATATAAAATTTCAGTCATCCGCTTTTTTAAATTAGAGGCGGGAATTTCTACCAGTCTGTGACCGGCCATTTGAGCATTACGAATCCTTGTTAAAAAGTCTGCAATAGGATCAGTTACCATTGTATATTAATTAAATGCTGTTCTAAATTTTGTTTACTAAACGGATTAAAATTACCAGCTGGCTTTTGTTACACCAGGAATTTTACCATTTAAAGCCATGTCTCTGAATATTACCCTGGATACACCGAAATAACGCATATATCCACGAGGTCTGCCGGTTAACTGACAACGATTTTTTAATCGTACCGGTGAAGCGTTTTTGGGTAATAAATCTAAAGCAGCATAATCACCTGCAGCTTTCAGAGCAGCACGTTTTTCTGCGTACTTGGCCACCATTGCTTCTCTTTTTGCTTGTCTGGCTATGATTGATTTTTTTGCCATAATTTTAATGTTGATTCTGAATGGGCAAATTGCCCATTTATATTTTAATTATTTTCTTTTTTTGCACTTTTAAAAGGCATTCCCAATTCTTTCAACAGCTCATATGCTTCTTCATTGGTTTGCGCAGTTGTAACAATGGTTATATCAAAACCGGTAATTTTATTAACTTTATCAATATCAATTTCCGGAAATATAATTTGTTCAGTTACGCCTAAAGTATAGTTACCACGCCCATCAAAAGCTTTATCACTAATTCCTTTAAAATCACGTACCCGGGGTAATGCTACAGATACCAGCCTGTCTAAAAATTCATACATTTTTTCGCCACGTAAAGTAACTCTTGCGCCAATGGGCATGCCTTTACGTAATTTAAAATTAGAAATGTCTTTTTTAGAATAAGTAGGTACGGCCTTTTGACCTGTAATTTGTTCTAATTCGTTTACGGCAACATCTACCAATTTTTTATCGGTAACAGCACCGTTCACGCCACGGTTAATACAAATTTTTTCGATTTTAGGAGCCTGCATTACACTTTTATAAGCAAACTTCTTCATCAATACGGGAATTACTTCCTGGCGATATTTTTCCGCCATTCTTGGAGTGTATTTAGTTGTACTCATTATTTAATAACCTCCCCTGATTTTTTTGATATTCTAATTAATTTACCCTCTTCTCGGCTTTTTTTAATTTTTGCAGGGCCGCCGGCTTTTGCATCCCAAAGCATTACATTACTGATATGCACAGGAGCTTCTATTTTAACAATACCACCTTTTGTATTTTGAGCATTGGGTTTGGTATGTTTTGTAACAATGTTTACCCCTTCTACAACAACTCGTGCTTCATCAATCAGAACTTCTAATACCTTTCTGGGTTTTTTCAAGTCCTTGTCTTCACCGGCAATTACTACAACAGTATCGCCTTTTTTGATGTTAAATTTGGGTTTAAATCTTTTACTCATGGTGTTTTACCCTTTTATATAACCCTTTTTTAAAAGGTTAGTTATTTGTTTTGTTACCAGCTTTTAATCTATATTCAGCTTCGTTGCGTCGCACACTTGTACTTGTACAGTTGTTACGCTACGGAGCGATTTATAAAACCTCAGGTGCCAATGAAATTATTTTCATGTAGCCTTTATCTCTTAATTCACGGGCAACCGGCCCAAAAATACGAGTTCCACGTGGCTCATCAGCATTGTTTAATAACACAACAGCATTATCATCAAAACGAATATAAGAACCATCTTTTCTGCGTAATTTGTTTTTGGTTCTTACAATTACGGCTTTGGATACGGTACCTTTTTTAATACCACCGGCAGGAATGGCATCTTTAACGGTTACCACAATTTTATCGCCAATTTTGGCATAATCCTGGCCACTATTTCCAAGTACTTTAATACAAAGTACTTCTTTGGCACCGCTATTATCAGCTACATTTAGTCTGCTTTCTTGCTGGATCATTGTTTAATAATTTGATAGTTAACAGGCTGCTATAAGCAGGCTATCGATAATAATTTTATTTGGCTTTTTCAATCACCTCAACTAATCTCCAACGTTTGGTTTTGCTTAGTGGGCGGGTTTCCATTATTTTAACCATATCACCAATTGTGCACTCATCTTTTTCATCGTGTGCATGGAACTTAGTCGTTTTCTTAACGAACTTTCCATAAATAGGGTGTTTTACTTTTCTTTCTACAGCAACGGTAATGGTTTTAGCCATTTTATTACTGGTTACCACCCCAATTCTTGTTTTACGCAAATTTCTTTCAACCATTGTTAGCAATTTATTGGTTATTAAGCCATAGCTCTGTTATGTAATGCCGTTTTTAAACGGGCAATATCTTTTCTTAACTCACGAATACTCATTGGATTTTCCAACGGAGAAATTGCGTGTGCAAATTCCAATTTCTTTAACCTTAAGGTATCCTCCTCAATTCTGGCTTTAATGTCAGATTCAGTCATCTCCTTTAGGCTCTTATTAAAATCAAATTTTTTTGCCATTGCAAATAATATTAAAGTGTTTATTTTATGCTTGCAAGTCTCTCCTTACAATAAATTTGGTTGCAATTGGTAATTTTTGAGCTGCCAAATGCAATGCTTCTCTGGCAACTGTTTCACTTACACCATCACACTCAAAAATAATACGACCCGGTTCCACTACAGCAGCCCAAAATTCAGGGTTACCTTTACCTTTACCCATCCTTACCTCTAAAGGTTTACGGGTAATAATTTTATCGGGGAATACCCTAATCCAAACGTTTCCTTCACGCTTCATGGCACGTGTCATACTTTGTCTGGCAGCTTCAATCTGACGGTTGGTTAACCAAATGGGTTCTAAAGCTTTTAATGCAAACGAACCGAAAGCAATAGAGGTGCCCCTTTTAGCAACATTCCTAATGCGGCCTTTTTGTTGTTTTCTATGTTTACTTCTTTTTGGCTGTAACATTTTTTTGTTGTTTTTACACAGTATTTACTGTGTGGTATTCAAAAAAAGTATAGCAAATTGCTAGTACCTGTTTTAATGCTGTGGTTTTCTTGGTCCTCTGGAATCATTGTTCCTTCCACCGCCACGGTGATCTCCGCGATTACCGCCTCCGCGTCTGTCATCTCCACCGGTTCTCTCTCTTCTATCGCTTAGGTCATTTTTTCCGCCAACAAAATTTGGGTTCAATTCGCGTTTACCTAATACTTCACCTTTACAAATCCACACTTTGATACCGATTTTACCATATACAGTTTGTGCAAATACACTTGCATAATCAATATCCATACGTAAAGTATGCAATGGTACACGGCCTTGTTTAAATTCTTCACTACGAGCAATTTCAGCACCGCCTAAACGTCCGCTCACCCTTACTTTAATACCTTCTGCACCCATTCTGAGTGTTGAGGCAATGGCCATTTTAATGGCACGCTTAAAGTTAATACGGTTTTCAATTTGCCGTGCAATAGTATCGCCAACAATGGTTGCATCTAATTCAGGACGACGTATTTCAAGAATATTGATTTGAACATCATCCTTACCGGTTAATTTCTTCAATTCTTCTTTAATACTATCTACTTCACCACCACCTTTACCGATAATAATACCTGGTTTTGATGTATGAATGGTAACGATAAGTTTACCAAGCGTACGCTCAATAACTATTTTTGCTATACCACCTTTGTTTATACGGGCATTCAGGTAAGTACGGATTTTTTGATCCTCAATTAACTTAACGGCAAAGTCTTTTTTATTGCCATACCAGTTACTTTCCCATCCGCGGATGATACCTAACCTGTTACCAATTGGATTTGCTTTCTGACCCATAATATGGTTTCAATTAGTTTTTAGAATCTACAATGATTGTTACATGATTGCTGCGTTTTCTTACTCTGTAACCACGACCTTGTGGTGCCGGGCGCATTCTTTTTAAAATGCGGCCACCATCTACAAAAATTGTTTTTACAATAAGACTACTATCTGCAGCACTGGCTCCATTATTTTTTTGTTCCCAATTATTAATGGCACTCTTCAACAGTTTTGCTAACGGGGTAGCATTGTGTTGCGGGTGAAATTCTAATATAGCCAAAGCCTTTTCTACTTCCATTCCACGGATCACATCGGCTAATAACCGCATTTTGAGCGGACCAGTGGGATAATTTTTCAGTTTAGCTACTGCTTCCATTTTGATTTGATTTCTATCATTCGGCAAACTGTTTTACTGTTTGCCCTGAATTAATTTATTTTTTTTGTCCTGAGTGACCTTTGAAGTTTCTGGTAGGCGCAAATTCTCCTAATTTATGTCCAACCATAAATTCAGTTACATATACAGGTATAAACTTGTTACCATTGTGTACAGCAAATGTATGCCCAACAAAATCGGGTGTAATTGTACTGCGACGGCTCCAGGTTTTTATCACCCCTTTCTTTATTTTACCTTCGTTGATGGCGGTTACTTTTTCATCAAGATTTGCGTCAACATAAGGACCTTTTTTAATCGAACGACCCATTTGGATTTACGATTTAGTGCGTTTATCTAAATATTGTTACTTGGTAATTTTTTTACCATCTCTTCTTTGAATAATCAGCTTATCACTGGCTTTGCCTCTTGTTCTGGTTTTTTCACCTTTGGCATATTTACCGGTTCTGCTGCGTGGATGACCTCCGGAAGCTTTACCTTCACCACCACCCATTGGGTGATCTACGGGGTTCATGGCTACACCTCTAACTCTTGGGCGGATTCCTTTCCAACGATTTACACCTGCTTTACCGGCAGTTTGTAAATTATGATCGCTATTAGATACCACTCCAACAGTTGCGTAACAGTTAATTAAAACTTTTCTCAACTCTCCGGAAGGCATTTTTAATACGGCGTATTTTTCTTCCTTATTGGCTAATTGAGCAGATGCACCGGCACTACGTGCTAATTTTCCACCTTGTCCGGGTTGCATTTCAATATTATGAATATTGGTACCCAAAGGCATATTCTTCATTTGAAGTGCATTGCCAATTTCGGGTGCAACTGCATCGCCGGCAATAACTTTGGCACCTACTTGTAAACCCTGAGGAGCCAGAATATATCTTTTTTCACCATCTGCATATTGTAACAGCGCTATAAAAGCAGTACGGTTTGGATCGTACTCAATTGATACAACAGTTGCTTCAATATTTTGCTTATTGCGCTTAAAGTCAATAATACGGTAATGTCTTTTATGACCCCCGCCTATGTAACGCATTGACCTGCGACCCTGAGCATTACGTCCACCTGTTTTTTTAAGTGGTTCTAACAAGCTTTTTTCAGGCTCATTAGTGGTAATTTCAGCATAAGCATTGCCAATTCTCCAACGAGTGCCGGCAGTGATTGGTTTGTACTTTTTTAATGCCATTGTTTCTTAAATTTTAATGCGAAATTTTCAGCTTCGCTACTATAACTAAATGTTTGCGTATAAATCAATTGTATCACCCTCAGCAACTGTTACCAATGCTTTTTTATAAGATGATTTTTTCCCTTTGATAAAACCAGCCTTTGTGTAACGGGTTTTGTTTTTTCCTGGAACTACTACAGTGTTAACATCCACTACGGTAATGCCATAAAAGGATTCAATTGCCTGTTTTATTTGAAGTTTATTTGCTGCACGAACTACTTTAAAAGTATAACGGCGTAACTTTTCCTGTTGGACATTTGCCTTTTCAGATAAAATAGGCTTAATTAAAATATCAGTTGGTTTCATTCTATTTCTTTTGAAACGTTTGTAAATTATGCTTCTACCATTTCGTTTTCTGCAAATATCTTCGCTGCATTTTCTGTTATTACCAAAACATCTGCATTCATTACATCATAGGTATTGATATCTGCCAATAATGTACTGGTAATATTCGGGATATTTCTGGAACTTAAATACACATTATCATTATACTCAGGCAAAACAATAATTGCTTTCTTTTCAGCTACCTGCAAAGCACGCATGATATTGGTAATTTCCTTTGTTTTAGGTGCATCCATTGCAATATCTTCTACTACAATAATGGCATTTTCTTTTGCTTTATAACTAAGGGCAGAAATTTTTGCCAAATCTTTTACTTTACGGTTTAATTTGAAAGTATAAGCGTGTGGTTTAGGTCCAAAAATAGTACCACCACCTTTGTACAAAGGGTTACGGATATTACCTTTACGAGAACCACCGGTACCTTTTTGTTTGTGTAATTTACGGCTGGCACCATGTACCTCAGCACGTGTTTTTACCTTATGTGTACCCTGACGTTGAGCAGCTAAATGTTGTTTAACAGCCAAATAAATAACATGGTCATTGGGTTCAATACCAAAAATATCTTCCGGTAATTCAACCGTTCTGCCTGTTTTTTCGCCTTTTATATTTAATATTTCTAATTGCATGATTTGTGTGAATTATAGGTGACTACTTCTGGATATAAACTATAGAACCGTTATGACCCGGTACTGAACCACTGATTAACAGATAATTTTTCTCAGGGAATATTTTTACTATTTTCAATCCTTTCATTTTTACATGGTCATTACCCATTCGACCTGCCATTCTCATTCCTTTAAAAACTCTTGAAGGATAAGATGAACCACCGATTGAACCGGGGGCTCTTGAACGGTCATGTTGACCATGAGAAGCTTCACCAACACCACTAAAACCATGACGTTTCACAACACCCTGAAAACCTTTTCCTTTTGTGGTGCCAATTACTTCAACAGCATCACCTTCAGAAAAAATATCGAGTGTAATGGTTTCGCCTAATGCTTTTTCAATGGTATAGTTGCGAAATTCTTTTATAAATCTTTTGGGAGCAGTTTGAGCTTTTACGAAATGATTTAACTCAGACTTAGTGGAGTGTTTTTCTTTTTTATCGGTGAAGCCTAATTGCAAAGCTTCATAACCGTCTGTTTCTTTGGTTTTCACTTGTGTTACTACACAAGGACCTGCCTCAATAATGGTACATGCCACCTGTTTGCCATCTTGGGCAAAAATGCTGGTCATTCCAATTTTTTTTCCAATAATACCTTTCATGTTTTGCGGTTTTTGCCCCGCTAAGGTGTAGAGGACATTTTGCCATGAAGCAAAATTCAATCCTTGTTTGCTGCCGACCTTTTCCCTTTTGCCACCAAAACCCGGTGGTTTTGCCTGCTCTTTGAAATATACACTTCAAAGACGATGGAAGTACCGGAAGTAAACAAACCTCGAAGGGCCTGTTTATATGTCAAATTTTATATTCAAAAGCCAGAGCTCCTTTTTCAATAACGATTGGGAGATAGCCTACTTAATCAACTTTATCAAGCTTTGATTTCCACTTCAACACCGGAAGGTAAATCTAATTTGCTCAAAGCATCAACCGTTCTGGATGATGATGTATAAATATCTAATAACCGCTTATGCGTACACAACTGGAATTGCTCTCTGCTTTTTTTATTCACGTGGGGTGAACGCAAAACAGTAAAAATTCTTTTATGCGTAGGCAAAGGAATAGGTCCGGTTACAACGGCACCAGTACTACGAACAGTTTTCACAATTTTCTCGGCAGATTTATCTACCAGATTGTGATCGTATGATTGTAATTTTATTCTGATTCTTTGAGACATAATCTTTACCCAATTTTCCGATTGGGTTGCAAAGGTATGGCTACAGGTTTAAATGGGCAAGAAAAAAGAAAGTTTTTTTAAAAATATTTATAAGAAAAGCGAAATATTTTTTTGTTAGGATAAATGCTGCTAAAAAAAAGAGCCACACGCTTTAAAATGTGGCTCTTTATGATGTATTTACTTGTTCTACATCCTAATCTTCTACTTTTACTTTCCCTTTATTTTTGGCCATTACTTCTTCTGCTACGTTATTTGGAGCAGGTGCATAATGAGAAAATTCCATGGTGGAAGTAGCACGACCTGAAGATAAAGAACGTAATTGGGTTACATAACCAAACATTTCACTCAATGGAACTTTGGCTTTAATTACCTGTAAATTGTTACGGTTATCCATTCCTTCCAACATTCCTCTTCTGCGGTTTAAGTCGCCGGTTACATCACCCATGTACTGATCTGGAGTTAATACTTCCACTTTCATAATGGGTTCTAATAATACCGGTTTGGCTTTTTTGGCTGCTTCACGGAATCCGGACTTAGCACATAGTTCAAACGACATAGAATCTGAATCCACGTCATGATAACTACCATCAAAAACTCTGATTTTCATGTTATTAACCGGATATCCTGCCAATACACCGGTTCCCATTGCTGTTTCAAAACCTTTTTGGATAGCAGGTACAAATTCACGGGGAATAGAACCTCCGAATATATCGTTTACAAATTGGAAATTCTTTCCTTCATTTTCTTTTAACCATTCTTCATCGGCGGGGCCAATTTCAAATTGAATATCGGCAAATTTACCGCGACCACCGGTTTGTTTTTTCAATATTTCGCGATGTTGAATGGTTGCCTGGAAGGCTTCTTTGTATGCTACCTGTGGTGCACCCTGATTTACTTCTACTTTAAATTCGCGGCGCATCCTGTCAAGAATAATTTCCAAATGCAATTCTCCCATGCCACGCAAAATGGTTTGCCCGGTATCTTCATCTGTGTTTACACGCAAAGTAGGATCTTCTTCTACCAATTTGGCAATGGCCATACCCATTTTGTCCACATCGGCTTGTGTTTTAGGCTCAATGGCAATGGCAATAACTGGCTCAGGAATAAACATATTTTCCAGTACAATTGGATGTGCTTCATCACAAAGTGTATCTCCGGTTTTAATTTCTTTGAAACCAACTGCAGCAGCAATATCGCCCGCTTCAATAAAATCGATTGGGTTTTGCTTGTTGGCAAACATCTTCATAATACGGCTGATACGCTCTTTTTTACCGCTTCTTACGTTTAATACATAGCTGCCGGCATCTAAATGGCCACTATAACAGCGGAAGAAAGCCAAACGACCTACGAATGGATCAGTCATAATTTTGAAAGCCAGGGCTGCAAAGGGCTCTTTGGCATCGGGTTTACGGCTTACCTCTAAGCCGGTATCAGGATTAATACCTGTTACCGCTTCAATATCAACAGGAGAAGGCAAATATCTACAAACGGCATCTAATGCGGTTTGTACGCCTTTGTTTTTGAAAGAAGAACCACACATCATGGGCACTATACTTAAATCGATAGTAGCTTTACGAATGGCTTCATGAACCTCATCTTCGCTAATGGTATTCGGATCATCAAAGAATTTTTCCATTAAATGATCATCGTATTCTGCAACCGCTTCAACTAAGTTTTGTCTCCAGAAATTTACTTCTTCCAACATATCTTCGGGCACCGGAATTTCATCAAAAGTCATTCCCTCTGTTTCAGCATGCCATACAATGCCTTTCATTTTAATTAAATCTACAACCCCTCTAAAATTATCTTCTGCCCCAATGGGTAATTGTAATGGTACAGCTTTGGCTCCGAGCATTTCTCTTACCTGTTTTACCACATTTAAGAAATCGGCACCGGAACGGTCCATTTTATTGACAAAACCAATACGAGGTACTTTGTAACGATTGGCCTGGCGCCATACGGTTTCTGATTGTGGCTCTACACCATCCACAGCCGAAAACAAGGCAATCAACCCATCTAATACTCGCATTGAACGTTCTACTTCTACAGTAAAGTCAACGTGTCCGGGAGTATCAATAATATTAAAATAATATTTTTTTGTTTCAGGGGTAACTTTACCTAATACGGTTGGAAAATTCCATTGACAGCTTACTGCTGCTGAGGTAATGGTAATACCCCTTTCTTTTTCTTGTTCCATCCAGTCGGTAGTGGCAGCGCCATCGTGCACCTCACCAATTTTATGTATCATACCGGTATACCGTAGGATACGCTCGGTAGTTGTGGTTTTACCGGCATCAATGTGAGCGGCAATACCAAAATTGCGTTGAAATTTCAAATCCGCCATAAAGTGATTGTTTATTTTTTTTCAGGCGGCAAAGGTAGGGATTTAGGAATTTCTACAAGATTTTAATCAAAGATTTAATGATTAGTTGCTCAAATATGCAATTGATGGGTTAACTGTAAAGCAATTCGAGGAATGAAACTATGTTTTTTATTGAGAATAATGACTATATGTCAAGAAATTAGCAACCAATATCATTTCTTATAGCTTCTACCAATAAAAAAGGCCACCTGATACAGGCAGCCTTTTTCTATGTTATTTTTTATTTACACTTTGAAATGTGAGAAAGCTTTGTTGGCTTCGGCCATTCTATGCACATCTTCTTTCTTTTTGAATGCACCTCCTTCCCCTTTGCTGGCAGCAATAATTTCATTAGCCAGTTTATCGGCCATGGTTCTACCGTTTCTTTCGCGGCTGTAGCGCACCATCCATTTAATACTTAAAGATATTTTTCTGTCGGGGCGCACTTCAGAAGGAATTTGAAAAGTAGCACCTCCAATTCTACGGCTGCGTACTTCTACAGCAGGAGTAATATTAGCTAAAGCTCTTTTCCAAACTTCATAACCATCTTCATTGGTCATTTTAGACACTTTATCGATGGCATCGTAAAATATATTAATGGCAGTACTTTTTTTGCCATCCCACATTATATTATTGATAAAACGGCTTACTAGTTTATCATTAAACCTACCGTCGGGTGCTATAGGTAATTTTTTGGCTTGTGCTTTACGCATGTTATATAAAAATTAGCTGTTTAACTGATTTATTTTTTTGCTTTTTCTTTCTTTGTACCGTATTTAGAGCGGCTCTTTTTTCTGTCTTTAACACCGGCAGTATCTAAACTACCCCTTACAATATGGTAACGAACACCGGGTAAATCTTTTACACGACCGCCTCTGATTAAAACGATAGAGTGCTCCTGTAGGTTATGACCTTCACCGGGTATATAAGCAATTACCTCAATTTTATTTGTTAACCGTACTTTGGCCACTTTACGTAAAGCTGAGTTTGGCTTTTTAGGTGTTGTAGTGTATACACGGGTACAAACACCACGACGTTGTGGACAAGCGTCTAATGCTCTTGACTTACTTTTAGCCCTGATAATTTCGCGGCCTTTTCTAACTAATTGTTGTATAGTAGGCATTCTACTTTATTTAATTTTTAGGACGGCAAAGGTAATAGCCCTTGTCGTAAATTCCAAAAAGAAAAATCTTAAAAGATAAAATTTATTTAAAAGATGGCGTTAGCAGCATAAAAAGCTAAATTTTATACAGCCAGCCATGGGTATCTGCCACTTTTCCATAGCGTAATTGATTGAGTTTTTCACGAATGGCCGGGGCAATTTTCCAATTGTCGGTATCAAAAACCATTTGCTCATTTTTATAACGTAATTCTTTTATAAGGGCTATGGTTGCTGCCGTTCCTGTTCCAAATACTTCTTGTAATGTTCCATTTTTATAGGCTACCGTTACTTCATCTATGTTTATTTTTCTTTCTTCCACCGGTATACCCATTTCTTGCAACAACACCAAAACACTGTTTCTAGTAACGCCATTTAGTATGGTACCTTCTTCTAACGAAGGTGTAATGGCAATATTATTAATAACAAAAACCACATTCATCATGCCCACTTCTTGTAGCCATTTGTGTTCAACAGCATCTGTCCAAAGTACCTGATCATACCCCATTTCATTGGCTTTTTTGGCAGCCATCATGCTACCGGCATAGTTGCCTGCATTTTTTGAAAAACCAACGCCACCGCGGGCAGCACGAGTATAGGTTTCTTCCACAAATATTTTCATGGGTTTGGCATAATAGGGGCCTGTTGGACTTAATAAAATAATGAAAGTATAGCTTTCAGATGGCTTTACGCCCAGTGTAACATCTGTAGAAAACATAACCGGCCGAATGTATAACGCATGTTCCGCCTTTGCCGGAATCCAGTCTTTATCAATAGCCAGTAACTGATGCATGCCATCTATAAAAATATATTCAGGAACTTCCGGCATACACATTCTTTCGGCCGATAAATTAAATCGTATAAAATTATCGTAAGGCCTAAAAATAAAGGCTTCTCCGGAAGCATGTTTGTAGGCTTTAATGCCTTCAAATATAGCCTGGCCATAATGCAAGGCGGCCAGGGAGGGCTCCATTTGTAATGATTGATATGGAATAATTTGCGGATCCTGCCATGCCCCATTTTTATAAGTAGCCATAAACATATGGTCAGAAAAGTATTTCCCAAATGGGATATTCTCTAAACTTAAATTGCTTAACCTACTGTGCACAACTTTTGTAACAGGAAAGCCTGATGCCTTTATCATATCTTTATATTTTTGGTGCAAAGAAACAAAAAACTAACAAGTGTTTATTTAAAATTAATTCCGATGAAATTTGAAGATATACAGTTACCTGCAGACTATATTGCTTCCATGTACAAAGATACATTGGTAATTATAGATAATCCAAATATAAATGACCAACCACAAAATGCACCCATTCAGGAGCATCTGAAAGAAAAAACTGCAACAACAACACTACAACCCAACAAAAAACAGGTAGTTCAGGCAGACAATAATTTAGACAATGCAACTGTATTGCCATTTTTAGGAGAGAATAAAAAGAAAATTGCCATTTTAGTATGGGATGAAACCGTTCCTTTTATTAGAGAAGAATGGCTGCAATTTTTAAGTAATATACTTTTAGCCTGCAAACTGAATATAGGGGATGTAGCAATCGTAAATCAGTATACAACAATACAAACTTTCAAAGCATTACAGCAAACATTACAGTCGAATTATTGCATCATGTTTTTATCAGATATGCAGACCCTTGATTTACCATTTGTTGTACCTGCCTATCGAATGCAAAAGCATAGCAATTGCAGTTTTTTACCGGCAAAGCCCCTCAGCACTTATTTACCTGATGATGCTATTACAAAAGAAGAAAAAAGAAAACTTTGGTTAAGTTTGAAGAACCTATTTAACTTAAAATAACCTGTCAATTTTTATGCAAACGCTCCTATTTGCCACCAACAACCAACATAAAGTTGAAGAAATACAAAAAGTTTTACCGGCCCCTTACCTTGTAATGAGCTTACTTGAAGCAGATATAACAATCGAAATTGAAGAACCCTACGATACATTGGAAGAAAATGCGCATAAAAAGGCCCATACCATTTTTGAGATGACACGCAAAAACTGTTTTAGTGAAGATACCGGACTAGAAGTAGATAGCTTAGAGGGTGCTCCGGGTGTAAAAAGTGCACGATATGCAGGCATTGAAAGAGACTATAAAAAAAACAATGAAAAACTGTTGCAGGAATTGGCTAACAAAAATGATCGCACTGCCAGATTTAGAACAGTAATTTGTTTAATAATGGATAATCATGTGCATTATTTTGAAGGAATTTGTGAAGGCACCATTGCACTTGCACCTAAAGGAATTCAGGGTTTTGGATATGACCCCATATTTATTCCAAAGGGGAGTAACCATAGTTTTGCGGAGATGAATATAGCAGAAAAAAATAAATTTAGTCACCGTAAAAAAGCCATCGATAAAATGGTTGCTTTTTTAGAAAGCCTTCAACATGAAAAGAGTTAAACTGCAACTGCCGGATGTATTTCCATTTTCCACAGAAATGAAAATACGAGTAACCGACATGAATTATGGTGGACATGTAGGTAATGACCGATTTTTGGCATTACTACAGGAAGCAAGAATGGAATACCTGCAATCACTAGGCTATAGTGAACTAGATATGGAAGGTGTTGGACTAATAATGCGTGATGCAGTCATTGAATTTAAAAAGGAACTGCATTATGGCGATACCATTCAGATTGATGTAGCAACTTCCGGAATTGATGCTATGGGTTTTGATTTGTTTTATAAAATTTCTATCAAAAATGCAAACGAATGGATATTGGCAGGTACTGCTAAAACCGGCATGTTGTGTTATCATTATGCGCTGAAGAAGTTAGCGCCAATTCCTTCAAAAGCATTGGAAAAACTGAGTCATTAACCATTCCATATTTTCCAGTTTTCTTCTGCCTGAATCACCAGCATATCATACCCATTTTGCGTAATGGCACCATTTTCTCTGCCTTTTTGTAAAAAAATCGTTTCTGCCGGATTATAAATTAAATCGAACAAATAATGGTGCTCATTGATACAATGATATGGTATGGGCGGAAAAAATTGAATATTCGGAAATGTGCCTAACGGTGTAGTATTGATGATGATTGTATAGTTCTGCATCATAGCATCATCTAATTCAGAATAATGAATGCTGTTATTGGCAGCAGATGGTTTTCTTGAAACATATATATACGGTATACACAGTTCATCCAATACAAATGCTACAGCAGCCGCGGCTCCACCGGTTCCCAAAATCATTGCTTTGGTATGATGTGCCGCTTTCTTTTTGAGAAAAGAATTTTTAAACCCGATAACATCTGTATTAAAGCCACTCAGCAAACCATTTTGAATATGAATACAATTGCAGGCATTCATTTTTTGAACTGCAGGACTCAATTCATGCAGATAAGGAATAATTTGTTTTTTGTAGGGAATGGTAATAGCCAACCCTTTCAAATTGGGTGTTGCTTTTAATAAATCAGTAATGCCTTCAATTTTTTCAATAGGATACAGAAAAAAATTTGCATCAGTAATATTTTCTGATGCAAATTTTTGATCAAAATATTTTTTTGAAAAAGAATGCGATAATGGATAACCAATTAAACCAAATATGCGCATAATGAATGTTGAATTTAATGCACTCAATTACTTGTTACGATATAAATCAAAAGTATCGCCTCTTAAGCCAATTCGCATGGCTTCTAATGGTATTACTTCATTGGGAGCAATGTTACCAAGGTTCACATTACAGCCTAATAATTGAAGAAAATACAACTGCTGTGCTTTTTGTGGCGCTTCCCATAATATTTTTTCCTCAGGTATTTGTGTTAATATTTCAGCAACTAAACCCTGCCTAACTTCTCCACTGTCTCTGTAAATACCTACATTACCGGCTTCTCTGGCTTCGGCAATTACATAAGAAGCGCCTGCTTCTAATTCTGCACGCATCAATTCAATCCATTTATATGGCGCCATAATATTGGTAGCATCTTTACTTCCAACTTCACTTAAAACGGTTCCATATTTGGTTAATTTTTCAATATATCCGCATTTTTCAGCGTGAGGAATGGTAATGGAGCCATCACTCACTTCCATATAAGTGATATTATATTCCTTACAAATAGCAATATAATCATCTATTTGATTGCGTATTAAAAAAGCTTCAAACAAAGTACCCCCAAAATAAATGGGCATGTTGTATTGATGGTATAAATTAATTTTTTCTTTTAAATTGGGCGTAACTGCAGAAGTACCAAAACCTAATTTTACAATATCAACATGTGGACCCGCGACGCTTAAAAAATTTTCAACTTCATTCATACTGAGGCCTTTATCCATTACCATGGTAATACCATGATTACGGGGCTTTTTCATCCTTTCAGGGATTTGCGTTAGATTATAATTCATGGGGCTGTTATTAATTGGGCGCAAAATTAAAGCAATTCGGGTAAGTGAATTGCTTTAATTATTGAAAATTGGAATAGAATAGTTAAAATCTTTTCCCTTTTTTGTATCTGGCAATAATATCAATCACCTTACTGTTTTGTAATAACGATGGGGCCAGTTCAATCAACTTTTTCAGTTGCCTGGGTGCTTTTTCCATAGCACTCTCCAAGTATAAAAGTCCCTCCTTGCCTCTGTTTAGCGCAAATGAACAAGCTGCCTGATAAAATATAAACAATGGCTTTTGTTCTGCAGCTTTCATGGCCTGTAAACATTGCCCTGCAGCTTCTTCATAATAACCGGCAATGTACAGACAACGAATTAAAGCCTCCCAACCGGCTATTTTTTTGGGTTTATGTTTTACTACATAACCAAAATAAAACAAGGCTTCTTTAAATTGCTGCTGGTGCAATTTACACTCACCCATAGCCAAATTATATTCTGCCACATTGCGTTGTATGCGCAGTGCATTTTCTAAATGTTTGATGGCATTATTCCATTGCCCTTCTTGCATATAGGTGGTGGCAATTTTAAAATGCAGCTTGCTATCATCTGTATTGAGATGAACCGCTTTTTTATAGTTGAACCGGGCTTGCGCAGTATGACCCATTTTATGGTAACAATGCCCAATGGCTTCATAAATTACGTCTTCCGGGCGAGACAATTCCAATACTTTTTCCAGTGCTTCAATTGCTTCCTTGTATTTGTGTAAGCGTAAATATGCATCGCCCATATTTCTGTATGCATATTCAAACTTTTCATCAATCACCAATGCATATTGATAAGCATCAATGGCTTTTTCATACAACTTCAGCCCCTGAAATGCTGCTGCCAAATTAAACCAGGCAATTTCATTGTATGGATAATTATCGATAATTTTTTGGTGGATTTTGATACTTTCTTCATTCCTTCCGGTAAAATCTGTCCAAAAACAAATTTTATACAGTGCTTCTTCATTGTTTGGGTCTTCTTCCAAAATTAGCTGCAGACAGTCAAATACTTTATCAAACTCTTCATAATCATCATAAACATCGGCCAACTCAAACAATAAATCAATTCTTTCCTCTCCTTCAAATAAATGAAGGGCTGTTTCCAAAAGCTCTACTGCTTTAGGTTGTTGATCTAGTGCCAGATACGCGTCTGTTTTTAGAATATATAAATTGATGTCTGTACTATCAAACAATTCCGCTTTTTCCAATAATTCAAGCGATTGGGCATACTTTCTGCGGGCAATTAACAAGTCTGCTTTCTTAATCATCAGGTGGGATGAGTATGGATACAGTTCTAAGCCGGTTTCAACGGCTTTAAATGCTTCATTCAAATCATCCCTTTCGTCATAGTAATCCACAATTTTTTCAAATGCCTCCTCTTCCAGAAAAGAATGGCCCCGACCTGTTTTTAAGTTTTGATACTGCTGTAGCAGTTCTCTTAATGAATCTCTGTCTTCGTCGTGGTAGGATGGATCTCTCATAGATGTAACGTTTATCTAATGTACAGTAAAAGTTTTACAATTTTGGCATTATTTTGGAAAAGAAATTTGTTAAAAATCAATTAATAAAAAGAAAATTGTTAAAAATTGTAAAAAATGTATAATTTTGTATAAATGTTTAACAACAGATTCATATCTAAACTGGCTTTTCTAACACTATTCATTATTGTTACGAAATGTGCTGTTGCTGCTATTACATTTAGTGGCACAACAGATGAATCAAAAAACAGCAGTAAGTATTCTTTAAAAAACTTAAGCCATTACAGCCATAAAACTTTCTCCCTTTCACTTATTAAGGCTGGTTTAGAATACAATGGTACACATATTCTTAAAACTCAGAATTACGCTTCGGGTGCCGAGGTAAATTCAATCATGCAATACAAAAGTGGAAATACGACTTATGTTTTTCCTTATAAATTTAAAGTGCATGTTCCCAAGTTTAAAACACCTTCTCCAATAGCTAACTAATAATTGATAATTCTATACCCTTTGGTGGGCAATTCAAATTCTGAAAGTAACACAGGATCTAAACTGATTTTTGTTGCTATAAAATGTACTTTATTCTTTTTATTGTCTTCTGCTTGATACTCAAGTACAAATCCGGGTACATCTTTAAATTCATATTCAAAATCTTTTACTGATGGAACTATAGCGGTTGCATAGTATAGTGTATATACAGAACTATCTTGCAGTAAAAGTTGTGCTTTTTTACAATTATATCCCAATATGGTTTTGGTATCGGGTAAAGGAACAAATTGAATGCCTGCAAACTTTTTATTGGCAGCCACCCATTGTGTTTTGGTTAATACAGTCATGTACTTGTTATTTCCAAAACTTCTTAACACTACTACTTTGCCGGTTGACTGATCAATAATAGTAGAAATTTGATAAGATGGACTAACCACATTTACCCTACTGTTATTCCCTTTTATGTATACCGTTTTATGTACCACTTCGTTTGCTGCAGAATAAGGGTTAGCAGACTGATTTACATCAATTACATTTTGAAAATAAATGGTACATTCAGCAACAGTACGTTGCTGCGAAAAAATGTAAATTGATGGAAAAAATAAAGCCACCAAAATTAGTTTCATAATTTTCAATTTAAATAAAATGTATTTGATACAGCGTTAATGAATAATGCAAAGCTAATGTACTTACAAATTACAATGATTTACTTAAAGAAGCTGTTAATTCAGCTCATAAACCAACCAGGTAAGCTGCAAGTAAAAATTGAATACAAATTTTAATAAGCCAATTTTCTTAACTTATCTCAAATTAAAAAGAGACTGTAAGGCTTATTGCAAACAGTCTCTAAAACTATCTTAACAGAAATTTTTACTATTTTTTCTTTTGAGTTCTTTCTTTTAATTCCTGCACTTTTTTCTGCGATTCCATCATTTGTTCATACCGTTCCTGCCACTTACTTTTTGTTTTGGCTTTCGGCGATTTACGTTTTTGATCAATTTTTGCTAAAATTTTATCGTGGTCAATAATCCTTTTTTGAATGATGAACTGTAATATTAAAGTAACTGTATTTGAAACGGTATAATACCATGTTAAAGCTGATGGCATGCCATTGAAGAAAAACAACATCATAAATGGAAAAATATATGGCATGTATTTTAGTGCCGGATTATCCTGCGTTGGCGTAGATGCCATATTATAAATGGAAATAAAGAAACTGGTTAATACAGCCGTAATGGTAAACAAACTGATGTGATCACCAAAATTAAAAGGTAAACTAAAAGGTAACCGGGCTATTACATCGTAAGAGGATAAATCTTTACTCCATAAAAATGGCTGTCCACGCAATGCAATGTTAGAATTAAAAAAACTATACAATGCAAAGAATATGGGCACTTGCAGCAGCGCCGGAATACATCCTCCCAATGGGTTTACGCCTGCCTCCCGATACAACTTCATTTGTTCCATTGCAAATCCCTGCTGGTCTGTTCCAAATTTTTGTTTCAGTGCATCTAACTCAGGCTTTAAAACTTTCATTTTTGCACCACTTAAATAACTGCTATAGGTTAATGGAGAAGTGATTAAACGTATAAAAAGCGTTAATAAGAAAATAACCCATCCGTAATTACTAATAAACCCGGCAAAGAAGTTAAATACAGGCATAATAACATATAAGTTAATAGGTCTTACAAAAGCATATAAACTTCTACCCAGGTTAACAATTTGGTCCATGCCCTTGGCTTCTTTTTTTAATATGGCATATTCATTGGGTCCATAATACAATTGCATGGGAATTGTTACAGATGCCTCTGCAGGTATTTTCATGTGCAGGTTAGCGGTGCTGGTAAATAAAGTTTTTGAAGAGTCATCCGTTTCTCTCTTCCACTTTACTTCACCCCCGCTAAAATCGTTTTTTGCAACCCATGTTACATTAAAAAATTGTTGTACATTAGAAAACCAGCTTACCGGTTTTTCGAATTGGTGGGTTTCTTTTGAAGATATATAATCAAAATTTCCACCTTCATAAAAGCATAAATTACTGGTTATCCGTTCATAGTGTGCAGAGCGTTCCATTTGCTGAGCATGATCAACCCACATAAAATTCATTTCATTGCCCGTTAACAAACGATTGGCTCCCTGCATAGTAATATTCCAATTCACCATGTAATTATTAGGCTGAATCACAAAACTGTGTACAATACTTTGTCCTGCACCATCACTTAAAGTGTATTGAATGGTTTGTGTGCCATCAGTATTTTTTATAATAGCAGATGGAGTAAAATATAAATCATTGGTGTTGGCTGAGCTATTGTTACCGGTATTGATATTATAACCTAAAATGTCATTCGTTGAACCCAACATAACCTGTTGGCCGTTGTATGATTTGTAATTTTTTAATATTACAGATTCAATTCTTCCACCTTTATTGGAGAATACAATTTTCATAACATCGTTCTCAACTGTATCGAATGATGTTTTGCCAATGGCTGCGGTTGCAAAATTTCCTGCAGTTGATAATTTAATCAATGAATCCTGTTTCAATGAATCTTTTACAATGGTCTCCGGATCTTGGGTTTGCCGAAGCGCATTGACCCGTGCAATAGAATCCTGCACATGTTTTTGCTGTTTCAGCATTTCCTGCTGAGACTGATTATTCATCCAAAAAAACGCAATAAATAAAATTGCTAACAAACCAAAACCAATAATCGTATTCTTGTCAAAATTCATATTGAAAAAATATTGAGCGGCAAAGGTAGGGATTGACAACTGAATGCGCTTAGGCTATTCCCTAAATATTCATTGATCAGGCAATTATGACCAAAATTTACAATTTTATAATATCCATTTAAAAATTGTACAATTATTGCTTTTTAGCGTGGCCCCGGAAGACAATACTGCTGCAAATAGCGGGTATACAAATGAATTAAGTGTTCTCTGGTTCCAGGCTCTTCAGAAATACTATGCGTTCTGTTGGGATAACTCATCATATCAAACTGTTTACCATATTTCACCAATTTATTTACAAGCAGTTCCATATTTTGATAATGTACATTATCATCGCCTGTACCATGAATCAATAACAAATGACCCTGTAGATTTTTTGCATAAGTAATAGGAGAACCGGCAACAAAATCGGCGCTATCTTCCTGTGGCAAACCCATATAACGTTCCTGATAAATATTATCGTAAGTAAACTGACTGGCAACGCCTGCTACTGCAATACCGGTTTTATATATATTTGGATACTGAAACATTAAATTTTGAGTAGCCGAACCGCCCCCGCTCCAACCCCATACCGCAATTCGGGAAGTATCAACATAAGGCCATTGTAAAATTTGGCTGGCAGCATCTGCCTGATCGCTGATATTTAAGCGGCCAATTTTTCTATAAATACATTTCCGCCATTCACGGCCTTTCGGCACAGGAGTACCCCTATTGTCGATGGAGATGTATATATAACCATCTTTTGACATGTTTCCATTATACAAAAAATTACGGGCAATGCCATATTCATCTTTTACATTTTGACCCCAGGGTTCGGTATATACATAAAATACAACCGGATATTTTTTGGTAGAATCAAAATGTTCTGGCATCACTTTCCAACCATCCATCTCAATCCCATCTTTATTTTTTATCTTAAAAAATTGAACATTAGAATTAGCAGGATTGGCCTGTGCAATAGCAGTATTCACCAAATTACCATCTAAACCCTGATGATGGGGTAATGAAATCCATTCGCGTACAAAAGGTGTATAATGGTTCGAAAAAATATGTTCAGCAAAAAGAGCTGTTGGTGAAACTGCATATTCATGAAAACCATTTTGGTTTTCGGGCGATAAACGCTCTGCCGTTCCAGTTCCATCTAATTTTGTTCTGTATAAATATTTTTGAGTTGCATTGAAAGGGGAAGCCAAAAAATAGACGTATCCATTTTTTTGATCAATTGCGCTAATACCCATTACATCATAATTACCATTTGTAATTTTTAGTTCTGATTTACCATTTTTACGAATACTGTATAAATGACGCCATCCATCTTTCTCACTGGCCCACAAAAATGCATCACCGTTATTGAGCCAGTCCCATCCGCCATAAGAATAATCTTCATCCCATAGTGCCAAAATATCAATCCACGCACTATCGGTTTCATGATAAATGGTTTTGGGCTGGCCTGTTTTTATATTGCAAAGTAAAATATCAGAAACATTTTGTTTTCTGTTTAAATGCTGCAAAATCAATTCTTCATTATTGTTTGCCCATTCCATTCGAGGAACATATGATTGCAACACAGGATCTGTAGGAATCTGCATCCATTTTGTTTTAGCTGTGGCAATTTCAACCACACCAATTTTAAAAGGTGAAGGTGCCTGACCTGCAATGGGGTATTCTACGGGTTTTATGAAAGGGTAACTTGAATCGGTATTATTAATCATTAAATAATTTCTGGTATTTTTTGCATTGATTTGCCAGTAGGCAATTTTAGCACCATCCGGGCTCCAACGAAAACCATCTCTGCAAAAAAATTCCTCTTCATAAGCCCAATCGAATGTACCATTGATTAAGAAATAATTACCATCAGTTGTTAAGGCTTTAATAGCATTTGTATTTAAATCTTCCACATATATATTATGTTCACAAACATAGGCCACTTTATTGCCATCGGGTGAAAATTTTGCAAACATGAGTGAAGATGCCGGCCTCCCTTTTCCTAATTTGGTTAGTTTTTTGTTTATCAGATTCAACACCCAATAATCGCCTCTGGTATCATAGCGCCAAACTTTTTTAGAATTGGTATAAATCAACAATTTTTTTTCATCATTGCTAAAGAAAAAATTGCGAACAGCAAGTGGTTCAGTTGCACCTGTTGGAGTTAATTCGGCAGCGCTGATTAAAGTACTGCTTTCCATGGCAGGGAATTGCGTAGCCACAATATTATTATCCTGCACGGTAAAAATTGTGTTTCCTGCTTTATTCCAATGAATGCCCTGAGGAGGCTGTGCCATTAAATTGAATGAAATAAAGAAAAGAAAAAATAAAAAAAATGTTTTCATATAAAATAAATTTATCTAACCAATTTCATCCTACTCTTTTTCACACAACAATATAATGATATTCGTTGAAAGCAAATATCATTTTAAATGTTCCTCAAAAAAAACGAACAATATGATTTAACATATTGCACGTTCAAGTATTTAAAAAAATTGAATATTTATATCAATGCATCCTGTATGGCTGGAGAATTTAACTTCAATTGTTTTTTTGCTTCATGATATTTTTTTACCGCCTTTACAAAATGTACAAATAGTGGTGCCGGTTTCTCTACAGTACTTTTTAATTCGGGGTGGTATTGTACACCGATAAAGAAAGGATGTGCCGGTAACTCCACAATTTCTACAAGCCCTGATTCAGGATTAATTCCACTCGCAATCATACCATTTTGCTCAAAAATTTCTTTGTAAGCATTATTAAATTCATAACGGTGCCGATGTCTTTCACTAATTAAAGTTTGTTTATAAATATCAAAAGCCAAAGTATCTTCTTTAATAGCACAAGGATACGCACCCAGCCTCATGGTACCTCCTTTTGAGGTAATTTGTTTTTGATCTTCCATTAAATTAATAACCGGATTAAGGGTATTGGGTTCCATTTCTAACGAATGTGCATCTTTAACACCCAATACGTTTCGTGCATATTCTATCACTGCCATTTGCATTCCTAAACAAATACCAAAAAATGGCAATTTATTTTCCCGGGCATATTGCACGGCAAAAATTTTTCCATCAATACCGCGATTACCAAATCCTGGCGCAACCAACAGCCCATCCAGACCCTCCAATTTTTCGGCTACATTTTCTTTTGTAATATGTTCGCTATGCACATTTACAACCTGTACTTTTACTTCATTCGCTGCACCGGCATGTATAAAACTTTCTAGAATGGATTTGTAAGCATCTTGTAACTCAATATATTTGCCAATAAGCCCAATCGTTACTTTCCCTTTTGGATATTTTATTTTATCTATATAAGAAATCCATTCATCTAATTTAGGTTCCTGTTTAGAAGTAATTTGTAATTTATTCATACATATCACATCTAATTCCTCACTTTGCATTAACAGTGGCACTTCATAAATAGAAGCAGCATCCATGGCTTCAATTACTGCTTCTTTTTTTACATTACAGAATAAAGCAATTTTGCGTTTTATATCATCATTCAGTGCTTCTTCCGTTCTACATACAATAATATCTGGATGCACACCTGTTTCACTGAGCATTTTAACGCTATGTTGTGTTGGTTTTGTTTTCAGTTCTTTTGCAGCTTTTAAATAGGGTATTAAAGTTAAATGAACTACCACCACATCTTCTTCAGGTAATTCCCATTGTATTTGACGTACAGTTTCAATAAAAGGCAGGCTTTCAATATCGCCCACGGTACCACCTATTTCGGTAATTACAATATCAAACTTACCATCCTTACCCAACAATAACATTCTGCGTTTTATTTCATCGGTAATATGTGGTACTACCTGTACGGTTTTTCCTAAAAAATCGCCGGCTCTTTCTTTATTAATAACGGTTTGATAAATTCTACCCGTTGTAACATTATTAGCTTGTGAGGTATAAATATTTAAAAACCGCTCATAATGGCCTAAATCCAAATCGGTTTCTGCACCATCTTCGGTAACAAAACACTCGCCGTGTTCATAAGGGTTTAAAGTACCGGGATCTACATTGATGTATGGATCGAATTTTTGGATAGTTACGCTAAAACCACGAGCCTGCAATAGTTTTGCAAGACTGGCTGCAATAATACCCTTTCCTAAACTGCTTGTTACCCCTCCGGTAACAAATATATATTTGGCCATAAAAAATGGATGTTGTTTTAAACTTTTACCTGCACAAAAAGCGTTTCAGCAAATAACATTACATAAAAAACGAATACAATTACACCTTTCATTAACAAAAGCCGGCTTTTGTGTAACCAACAGACCTTAAGAGAATTGAAAAAAGTTGAAATGATAACTCTTGGAGGTCGCACAAACCTACGGCAATTTTTTCTCTCTAAAAAATGGCTGTAGAAAAATTAAACAGTTCATTGTATTTTGTGTTAACAAGCGAACAAAATTTAAATAAAAGAAGTTTTATTTAATTTTAAAGAATACCAATCGTGCCAATAAAAACGGAATGAATTGGTACATCGTTCACAAACCAAAAAAAATTTATGAAAAAACTTATGTTACTTGCCGGTACAGCTTTTGTTACCGCACTTTTGTTAAGTGCAACGCTTAAACAAAAAGAACCGGATCCTTTAACTCCGGAATGTTATATCAGTTGTTTTAATGCGGAAACCCGCCAGTTAATTGAGTTAGATGCAGCCAAACCAGGTTTTGGCAAATTACATCCAAACCCAATTATATTAAAAGATTTTAAAGCATTGGGTAAAACCATTCAATTTGCTACTGCTCATGGAAAAATGGCCTCCGGCTATTTTATTAAAGCTAAAAATCCTACCAAAAAATGGGTTTTGGTATTTCAGGAATGGTGGGGTTTAAACGATAATATTAAAAATGAAGCTGACAAGTTATATTCTGAGCTTGGTGATGTAAATGTTTTGGCGCCTGACATGTACGATGGAAAAGTGGCCACTACACCCGATAGTGCCATGGTGTATATGCGCAATGCCAGTGCCGATAGATTAGATGCCATTGTGAATGGAGCTATTGCCTATGCAGGTAAAGAAGCAAAAATTTATACTATTGGCTGGTGTTTTGGTGGTGGTTGGAGCTTACAAGCAGCTTTATTGGCCGGTAAACAAGCGGTTGGTTGTGTAATGTACTATGGCCGACCTGAAAACAAAATTGAGCGTTTAAAAGGTTTGAATTGTGATGTAATTGGGTTTTTTGCCAATCAGGATCAAGGCATAAATCCGGAAGTAGTTACCCAATTTGAAGAGAACATGAAGGCTGCCGGAAAAAAATTAACTGTGTACAGATACAATGCCGGACATGGCTTTGCCAACCCATCTAACCCCATTTATAATAAGGCAGCTACGGATGATGCCAATGCAAAAGCTTTGGCTTTTTTAAAATCGCATTAATAGCTATTGAGGAAGAACAAAATAAAAATACCCGGCAGCTTTTGAAGTTACCGGATATTTTTATTGAATAGATTTGTATTTATTGTAAACCAACAATTACTGCCTGATAAGGCTCCATTGAAATGGTTTTGCCGGGCAAGAAAGAATTGTAGTTATTAATAAGCGGGGTTGGTTTTACCTGCATGCCTTCAGGAATATCCCAACCCACATGGTCTTTACTAAAATTTAAAATAACCAAAACCTTATTAGCGCCATTACCTCTGGTGTAAGCATAAATTTTTGGATTATCAGGATCTAATAATTGATATTTTCCGTACACCAAAACATCTTTATATGTTTTACGAAGTAACACCATTTTCTTAAAGTAATTCAAACATGAATTAGGCTCTTTTGCCTCATCTTCCACATTTACGGTTGCATAATTGGGGTTTACTTTAATCCATGGCGTACCGGTAGTAAAACCGGCATTGGGTGCATTACTCCATTGAAATGGTGTTCTACCATTATCCCTTGCCGATATTTTTTGTGCATTTAAAAATTCTTGCAAATTGCCGCCTTTATTTTTAATTTGCTGGTACATATTGAGTGTTTCAATATCTCGATAATCATCAATTTTATCGAATTTTATGTTACACATGCCCAACTCATCGCCAAAATAATAATAAGGAGTAGCCCGCATAGAAAGTAAAAATGTGGTGAGCATTTTAGAAGATGGCTCTCTAAATTCGGGACTATCATTGCCCCAACGCGTTACCATACGGGGTTGATCATGGTTTCCCAAATAGATGGTACCCCAGCCTTTAGTAGCAAAAACACTATCCCAACGGGTATAAATTTGTTTAAATCCGGGAAGTTTGTATCCATCCGGTTCCGGCGTTTTAAATTTACCGGGAACATAACCATAACTTACCCCATCAAAATTATATAGCATATTTAATTCATGTCTGTTGGCATCAACAAATTTGTTCGCTGTTTCTAAAGTAACGCCGGCACCTTCGGCTACCGACATATCAGTGTATTTACTCAGCACCTGTGCATTCATTTCGCGTAAATATTCATGTAAATTGGGACCACTGGCATAGTATTGTGCCCAATCGCCATTGTATTTTTCTTTTAAAATTTCAGGCGTTATTACCGGGAAACTGGTATCCTTCGATATGAATGGGATAACATCCATTCTAAAGCCATCAATACCTTTATTAAACCAGAACTTCATCATATCAAATATTTCTTCACGCACTTTTGGATTTTCCCAGTTTAAATCGGGTTGGTATTGGCTAAAATAATGCAGGTAATAAGAATTGGTTGCCGGATTAAAAGTCCATGCACTGCCGTTTATATCAAAAAAACCCTGACGGAACGGCGGTTTGCCTTTTTCTGCAGGCCACCAATGGTAATAATTATAATATGGGTTTTTACGACTTTTGCGTGCTTCAATAAACCATTTGTTTTGATTGCTGCTGTGGTTAGCCACCAAATCCAATACCAACTTTATTCCCCGCTCATGCATGCCATGTAACAGGGTATCAAAATCGGCCATGGTTCCAAAATCTTTCATAATGGCTTCATAATTACTAATATCATAGCCATTGTCTTTATTGGGCGATTCAAATATTGGATTCAGCCAAACCACATCAATTCCTAAGCTTTTAATATAATCTAATTTAGAAATAATACCTTTTAAATCGCCTACTCCATCTCCATTACTGTCTTTAAAACTTCGTGGGTAAATCTGGTATACTACTACTTCTTTCCACCAGTCTTTTTTGGAGGCCATACTATCGGTTTTAACATGTTGTTCTGTGGCAGAATTATTACAGGCAGTCAAAAAAAATACCATTCCAACCATTGTACTAAGGATGAGATACTTCATAAGGTTACAATTAAAAAATGAGCCAATCATTCAAAAACAACACTGCAAATTGCTATACAAAGCTTATAAAGCTTACAGCCTGTTTAGGAAAAATTACATTGAAGGAATAAAGGTAGGAATTAAAACACTTCGCCAATATTTACATAAAAACCACCTGAACCATTCTTACCAAAACCATAATCTACACAAAGGTTGGTGCCGGAATGTTTATTTAATTTAACGCGAATACCTAACCCATAGCCAGGTAACAGGGTATTATATTGTTGTGAGAGATCGCCGGAAAAATTTTCAACATTGGCAAAAACCACACCGCCAATTAATCCGTTTCTAGAAATACGATAGCGGTATTCACCTTCCAGATATACCATGTTTCTGCCGCGAAACCTTCCTTGTATGTACCCTCTTCCGGTATTGTACTGATCGTCCCAACCGGTACTGGGCAATAATAAATAAGGTGGTGTTCCGGAGAGTGTTAGCCAGTTATAACTCCACAATGCCAATGTATTTTTAGAATATTTATGTGGGAAAGGAAGATACTTTCTTACATCGATTAATACCGACTTAAAATTTTGATCACCATCCAAAAATGTAAAACTATTTCTTAATACAAAATTGGCATATAAGCCCTGGGTAGGATTGATTTGATTTTCCCGGTTATCATATAAAAACTTTAATACCGGACCGGATGCGATTTCATCGTAACCCAGCTCTTTAGTTATAATTGTATTAATACGCCTTGTACCTAGATTAATTGCTTTGATATTCCAAAACTGATCATAATAATATCCTACACCCGCATATATATTTTTACCAACCGACCTTAAAATACTTTCATGCAATTTTAACCCAACAAAATCAATCGTGTGTCCTTTATTGGGGTCTGTTCTACCCCCTAAACCGTAAATGCTGGAGGGATAATCAATAAACCGGTTATCAGATACAATATTATATTTATCATTTTTTGTCCATATATTTAATACCAATGGCACTATAGTTTGTTGGTATTGTGAGTAAGTTATACTGGTAGTAATACTGGATATTTTATTAGATCCGGTATTGAAGTAGCCAATATTAGCGCTTAATATTCCAGCAAAACCAGTTTGTAAAGTATACCCAACAGCAGGTACAATGGCCAAATTGTATTTATGATGTTGTTCGTTTTTTTGTGTGGTATCTGTTGAAAGTTTATTTTTTTTATGAAAAAGATGATGCGTAACATCTACCAAATCTCTTTCCAATAAGCTATCTACACCTGTATAAACAGAATGAACTGCAGCCCCCGAATTAAAAATGGTTTGTGCATTAACCTGTATACACCAAATAAAAATCAATAGAGAAGTATAATATAATTTACGCAAACAGGATTATTTTTAAATAAGACAATTAAACTGGCTATATGTTTAAGTATTTAGTTGTTAAGCCTAACCTAATAAAATACCTTTTATAGTAAAAACGCTTCACATGTCGTCTAATATTTTTTTATAACTTGTAACAATACCTTTAATAAGCGAGGAGCTAAAGCCTTGGTGTTCCATTTCATTCAATCCGGCTATCGTACAACCTTTTGGTGTAGTTACTTTATCTATTTCCTGTTCAGGATGTGTATTTTTTTGCAGTAATAATTCGGCAGCACCTTTCACTGTTTGTGCTGCTATTAATGAGGCAACTGATGCGCTAAAACCAATTTCAATCCCTCCCTGAATATTGGCACGAATGTAGCGCATGGCATAAGCTGTACCACAAGCGCCCAATACTGTAGCCGCATCCATCAATTTTTCTTCAATAAATACTGTTTTACCCAGCTTATTAAATAATTCGGTTACAAAAGCCGTTTGTGCAGCAGAAGCCTGAAAGGCACTGATACAGGTTAAACTTTGCTGAATGGCAATGGCTGTATTGGGCATAGCCCTGAAAATAGTAAACTGATTGCCAACCATTTTCTGAATATCCTTAATCCAAACGCCGGTTGCCACACTAATTAGAACATGTTTATTGGGTTGCAAAAGCGGTTGCAGTTGTTGTAATACTTCTCGTATTTGAAATGGTTTTATAGCAAAGATGATGTAGTCGGCAAAATGAATTGCATCACTATTGTTTGAAAATACATGCACGCCTTTTTCTTTGAAAGAACCAAGGGTTTCAATATTTCGTTTAGTAATACATAAGTTCTCGGGCAAAATAAAGCCACTGTTCAGCAGCCCTTCTGCAATGGCAGAACCCAGATTACCACCTCCTATAATTGCAATTTTTGCTTGTATTTGCATATTTATATGTTGAAATAAAAAATTAGTAGGATAAATACTTATGAATTATTTTAAGTTGCCTAATAAAATTTTTGTGGTTTAAGATAATGGCGCACATAATCATCCACACCCTTTTCTAAAGAATAAAAGGGTTGTTGATAACCAATATTTCTAAGTTTTTGCATATTGGCCTCGGTAAAATACTGGTATTTATCCCTAATATCTTCCGGCATATCAATAAACTTAATATCGGCTGTTTTATCCAATCCATCAAAAGTAGCAACAGCTAAATCATAAAAACTACGGGCTTGTCCAGTGCCCAGGTTGTAAAGTCCATTGTTTGTTGGCAACCATTTTTTTTGTAACATCTGCTTCATCATCCAAAAAATTACGGCAACCACATCTTTTACATATATAAAATCTCGCAGTTGTTGACCATCTTCAAAGTCGGGCCGATGGCTTTTAAATAGTTTTACAAAACTGTGTTGCGCAATTTGGTGGAAGGCATGAAAAATAACACTGGCCATTCTTCCTTTATGGTATTCATTCGGACCATATACATTAAAAAATTTCAATCCTGCCCAATAGGGTGGCTGCGAACCTAAAGTAAATGCCTGATGCAATGCCCATTTATCAAATTCATTTTTGCTAACGCCATATGGGTTTAAGGGCTTTAACTGCGCAACAACTGAGTGGTCATCATTGTAACCAAAACTACCATCCCCATAAGTAGCAGCAGATGAAGCATAAATTAAGGGCACTTTATGTGCAGTACAGTAACTCCAAACATCTTTTGAGTATTGTACATTGAGTTTTTCATGAACAGCATAATCAAACTCAGTTGTATCAGTTCTTGCACCAATATGCAGCAATGCGGCAACGTTAGGTTGATGTGTTGCCAGCCAGTCAAATAAAGAAAGTCTTTCTACAGTTGCTATAAATTTTTTATATTCCCAATTCCGGCGTTTGGTTTCCACGCCAAAATCATCTACCATTACAATGTTTTCAATACCGGTATCATTCAGTTGCTGCACCAAACAAGAACCAATAAAACCGGCAGCTCCTGTAACAATAATAATATCCTGATTGTTTGCTGAAATTTTTGTTGCCATTATTGAATCAATTTTTGAATTGCAGTTTCATATATATTTTTCCATTCGTTAATCTCACCCCAGTCTTCATTGTTTACAGCAATGTTGCCTGCAGTTACCTTACCTAATTGATGTACGGGAACTTTATATTGTTGAGCCAATTGCTGTATGCCCGGCCATTGTGTTGCAGAACAAGTAATCACTGCTCTTCCCTGTGCTTCACCCAACCAAAACGCATCTGCACGAAGGTGTTCAAATCCTTCTGCACTTACCTGAAAGCCGAGTAAACGGTTAAATCCTTTTTCCAACAAAGTTGTAATCAATCCGCCTTCACTAATATCGTGCGCACTTTGAATGGAATGGTTTTTAATTAACTGCAACAAAAACTGCTGCATTAACAACTCTTCATCCAAATTAAAATAGGGAACATTCGAGAACTCGTGTTTTTTTAATTTATGCAAGTATTCAGATGAACCAATATCATTTACCTGTTTGCCAACTAAAACAATTACATCATCCGCTGATTTAAAATCTAATGTCATTCTGTTTTTAAAATCATCAATCACACCAACCATACCAATAGTAGGAGTTGGATAAACCGGACCATCAGGGTTCTGATTGTAAAAACTAACATTACCACCTGTTACAGGCGTATTAAATGCACGGCATGCATCGCCCATACCTTTAATGGCTTCTACAAACTGATAATACACTTCCGGATCATAAGGATTACCAAAATTCAGGCAGTTGGTAACCCCCAATGGTTCGCCGCCGGAACATACAATATTTCTGGCAGCCTCTGCTACAGCAATGGCACAACCTGTATAAGGGTCTGCAAATACATATTTGCTATTACAATCAACCGTCATGACCAACGCTTTCCCTGTGCCTTTTGCTAAAACTACAGCAGCATCGCTGGGTGCATTGGTACTGGCATTGGCAGTACCTACCATACTATCGTATTGCTCGGCCACCCATTTCTTACTTGCAATATTGGGTATTTGAATTAATTCAGTAACAACAGATTTTAAATTTGTTATATCTTTAATAGATTTAATGTCAAAGCTTTGTATTCTATTTAAATAAGCCGGTTTTTTGTATTCCCGTGTATATTGGGGGGCTCCGCCTCCTAAAACAAGTTCTTCTGCAGGAATTACAGCTTCCAATTTTCCATGATAATAAAATTGCAATAAGCCGTCATTGGTTACCTCACCAATGTTACTGGCACTTAAATCCCATTTATCAAAAACGGCCAATACCTCTGCTTCTCTTCCTTTTTCTACTACCAATAACATACGTTCCTGGCTTTCGCTTAAAAGTAATTCCCATGCTTTCATATTTTGTTGCCGGGTAGGTACTTTCTCTAAATCAATGCGCATACCCACTCCGCCTTTTGCACTCATTTCTGAAGTTGAGCAAATTATACCGGCTGCCCCCATATCCTGCATACCCACAATGGCTCCTGTTTCAATTACTTCTAAACAAGCTTCCAATAATTTTTTTTCCTGAAAGGGGTCACCTACCTGCACTGCCGGCAATTCTTCGGTACTATCGGCTGTGATATCTGCACTGGCAAAACTGGCACCACCAATTCCATCTTTACCGGTAGCACTACCTACAAAAAACACCGGATTACCAGTTCCTTTTGCAGTAGCACTAATCATTTTATCTGCCTTCATAATACCAACACTCATGGCATTTACCAATGGGTTGGTATGATAACAATCTTCAAAATATACTTCACCCCCAACTGTAGGAACGCCAAAACAATTACCATAATGGCCAATGCCTTTCACGACTCCTGAAAGCAAACGTTGCGTTTTTTTATCTTTTAAATTCCCAAATCGAAGGCTGTTTAAGGAAGCAATAGGTCGGGCGCCCATTGTAAAAATATCGCGCTGTATTCCACCAACACCTGTTGCAGCACCTTGAAAAGGTTCAATAGCAGAGGGGTGATTGTGGCTTTCAATTTTGAATACAACGCCGTATCCGTTTCCCATATCCATTAACCCTGCATTTTCTTCACCGGCAGCAACCAGCATCCTCCCTCCTTCTCTGGGCAGTGTTTTTAGCCATTTGATAGAGTTTTTATAACTGCAGTGTTCGCTCCACATGGCACTAAAGCAGCAGAGCTCTGTAAAATTGGGGATTCTTCCAAGTTTTTGTTGAATAAGCGCAAATTCATCTTCTGTTAAACGAAGTTGTTTTGCAGTAGTAACTGTTATTTCCATTGCTTAAATTGTAAGAATAACATTGGTGTGTTGTACCAACAATGTTGCAAAGGTAATAAAGAGCCGGTTGCCAGCAATTGAAAAACTGCTGCAAGGCACGACAAATTGAAAAATGATTCTATAAATAACCTATGCTGTATGCGAAGCAACTTGCTGATAGACTTCAATTAATTAGTCAACCCTCAAAAAGTAATTTT
>JABAOF010000537.1_pt3 | contig 50004 bp, 42 predicted proteins | sample 7062171 | NCBI WGS metagenome assembly JABAOF01 (sample SAMN14538628, study PRJNA623070) | marine sediment metagenome | biome: marine biome [ENVO:00000428]; feature: marine pelagic biome [ENVO:01000023]; material: deep marine sediment [ENVO:00002113] | place: India: Gulf of Khambhat ... | reverse complement strand
GTGGTACCTTGGGGAACGTCCCCTTAATGCAGGATAATTCTGGCATCGACAGAGGTGCAGCCCTTTCCCTTCTCATACACAATGAGAGGGTTGATATCCAGCTCTTTGATATCTTCTAAATCTGTGACGAGTTGCGAGAGCCTCTTTAGACAGTCGGCAATCGCATCTATGTCGTACTCCTTTTCTCCACGAAAACCTTCAAGTATTTTGTGCGTTTTCGTGCTGGTGATCATCACGGTTGCCGTGAGCTCGCGGATGGGAGCCAGCCTGAAAGTTACGTCTTCAAGGGCTTCGACATAGATTCCTCCCAAGCCGAACATAAGAATGGGCCCAAATTGAGGGTCTCTGTTCATGCCCAGTATGATTTCTTTTCCCTGGGAAGCCATTTCTTCGACAAGCACGCCCTTAATTTTCGCATCCGGTTTTTGTGCGAGAACGTTCTTGACGATCTCATGGTAGCCTTTTCGCACTTCGGTCTTATTCTTCAAGTTGAGCTTGACTCCTCCAAAATCAAATTTATGGAGGACATCCTGAGAAGCTATTTTTAGAACAACAGGAAAGCCAATCTTTTCAGCCGCTTCTACAGCCTGGACTTCGTTTTCAGCAATCAGGGACTTGACCACAGGAAAATTATAAGCCTTGAGTATCTCATAGGACTCCTGTTCCAGAAGAAACTGGCGGCCCTCTTTTTTGACTGCATCTATGATTTTTTTGGCTTTGCTTTTGTTCACCTTGAATTTTTTTATACCAGTCTTGGGTCGGCGTAGCCACCAGGTGAATTTAGTCATCTCGGAAAGGGCTCTGGCTGCTGATTCAGGAAACCGGTAAGCCGGAATACCGTTTTCTTCCAGGATCTCGATTCCGCTGGAGACGTCGTAGACGCCTAAAAAACAACACAAGACAGGTTTCTTAAATTCCTGGGCAACTCTGACAATTGTCTGGGCGATTTTCTCCACATCCGTAAAGGCGGTAGGAGTGAGAATTATGATTGAAGAATCAACGTTTTTGTCATTGAGTATTTCTCTGAGAGTCTCTTCATACTGCTCCTCCTGGGCTTCGGCGATCAGGTCAATAGGATTGTTCAGGGCTGCAGTCGGAGGAAGGATTTTTTTCAAAGTCTTGACCGTACTTGGACTGAAGGATGCAATGTTCAGTCCATAGCGGATACAGGAGTCAGTGGCCAGAATTCCCGGCCCCCCGGAATTGGTAACGATGGCGACATTCCCATCTTTAGGTAAGGGTTGGCTGGATAAGGCTTTAACGTAGTCAAAGATTTCTTCCAGAGTTTCTCCCCTGAGGACTCCACACTGATTGAATATGGCATCATAGACTCTATCCGAACCCGCCAGCGATCCAGTATGGGATGACGCGGCTCTGGCTCCGAGTAATGTCCGCCCCGCCTTGAGTGCGATTATGGGCTTGGGATGTGTGGGGCTGCTCGTGATTTCTCGGGCAATATTCATGAATTCTCTTCCGTCTGCTAGGTCTTCAAGATACATGAGGATAACATCTGTTTTTGGGTCGTTTTTCAAATAAAGCAAAAGTTCGTTCTCAGTCAGTCCGGCCTTGTTCCCCATGCTGATAAATTTTGAAAAGCCGATGTTCGCCTCTATAGCATAATCCAGCACAGCCACACACAGGGCACCGCTTTGAGAGAGGAAGGCAATGTTCCCTTCTTTGGACATCTGCGTCCCGAATGTCGCATTCATCGATGAAACAGGGTCGGTGTTGATGACACCCAAACAGTTCGGACCGAACAGGGAAATATCATACTTGGCAATGATTTTTTTAACATTGTCTTCCAGTTCTATCCCTTTTCCTCCGATCTCTTTGAAACCGGCTGAAATGACTATGGCTCCATTGATGTGCTTTTTGCCGCATTCCTCCAGGACTTCTGTAACGAATTGCGGAGGGACGATGATGACAGCCAGGTCGACCACATCTGGGATCTCGATGACGTTGCGGTAGCACTTGATGCCGAGTATTCCTTTGGCTTTGGGATTGACAGGGTAGACGATTCCCTGGTACCGGCTGTCAATGATGTTGGCCAGGAGGGATTGGCCCACGCTTCCAGACTGCCTCGAAGCACCGATGACAGCTATGGACCGGGGATAGAAGACTGGGTTGAGTTTATCGCTGATGTTTGAATTTTTCATTGATTATTTCCCTTTTGTCTTGTTTAGGAGGCTCTGCCTTTCAGATGACCTTCTCTGGCATCAGAGTTATCATGCCTTTGAAACATGTTCGAGGAAACTCTCCTCAGGCACAGCCCCTTCTATAGATAGACTCTCATTGATGATTGTTTTGGGAACGCCAAAGACGTTGTACTTCTGGGCCAAGTGGGGGAATTCGGTGGATTCGACCATGTCCGCCTTGATTCGAGAGGACTCAAGAGCAAACTGATGACCGAGACGAACAGCCGTCGTGCAGTAGGGACAGGTGGGCGTGACAAAGACCTGAATATGGATGTCTTTATCAATGGCCTTTAAGGCGTCCTTCGTGTTTTGGCTCAAGCGGGTTTGCCCTTTTGACACATCAACAATGGCTTCAATAAAGCTCGTGTACTCGTACCCAGAAGGAATCCCGAAAAATCTGATTCCGAAATCTTGCTGACCCAAGGGAACTATGGCAGGTATCTTATCGATCCCGTATTCCTGAGCTTTATCCTTATCTGCCAGGAAATCATAGATTTCGATGTCGATTTTATCAGAGAGAGAGCCGACTTCTGAGACCAATTCTTTCGTTTCTTTGCAGAAGAGGCACTCTTGCCCCTTGAGATGATCGGGTACGATTAGACGGCTGGGTTCCTGAGTGAAGAGGAGGAGTGTTACTTTTTCCTCCGTCTCCTCATCGAATTTCTTTTGTGTGGCTTCCTTGGCTTCTTTATTGAGTATTTCCATCAGTTGAATTCCTTATGAAGTATCTAGGTTAGACATTTTAATTCCGCATGACTGAAAAATCAATACAGCCGCCGCTATAAGGGTAGAATCCAAGGTAAAACAACCAGCTCACGTCTCGCTTGTTCGGTAAAAAGCTGTATGCTATATTAAACTTTTTGATTTTAATTTTGAAAGACAGAAGGAGCAGAAGTTTTGGTTGAGAAAGTTAAAGTTGTTTGTCCGGAGTGCGGAGCGATAAATAACTATCCTTTGGGAATTTCTGGGAAAAAAGTGGTCTGCGGCCGCTGCCAAAACGAACTCCATGAACCTGGGACCGTGATTGAGCCGCTCTCCAGCCAAATTCCCCACATTCTGCAGAATAAGAGTCTTCCCATTCTGGTGGATTTCTACTCGCCCACATGCGTCCCCTGCCATATGATGCATCCTGTTGTGGAGAATCTTGCCCAGAGAAAGGCCGAGGAACTCATGGTGGTGAAGATCAACGTGGATCAAAATCCTCAGATAGCCTCTCAATTCGGGATCCAAGGTGTCCCGACATTCGTGATTCTTCATAAAGGCCTTGAACGGGGTCGAACAAGCGGAGCCATGTCGGAGGCTGATCTTTCCTTATGGCTGGCGAGCCGGCTTTGAAGTCGAGGAAAGTCTAAAGTAAATTAAGTCCTTTGTTTCCTAGATGAAGAGGAAGGTGGTATAATAAATAGACAAAATTTGAGTCAAGGAGAGAATCCGTGGACGAAAAGAAAAAATCGACCTTGAATCGTCGAGATTTCATTAAAGGATCTGTAATAGGTTTGGCCAGTCTGCCCGCATTCGGGTACAACCCTCTTTTAACGGGCGGGAAAAAGAAAAAAACAGAGATTGCGCTTTTCAAAACACAGGATCGTGAAGAGGGAGTTCGTCAGGTTTTAAAACTCATTGATTTTCCTTCGGTCAAAGGGAAAGAGATTATGTTGAAGCCGAATTTCAATTCGGCTGACCCAACACCCGGATCCACTCATAATGATACGTTGGCCACTTTAATAAAAGACCTCAAAAAAAGAGGGGCCACACAGCTTACAGTCGGGGAGAGGAGCGGACCACCGCCGACTGAAAAAGTCATGGCGGAGAAGGGAATTTTTCAGATGGCCGAGGAGTTGGATTTCAAGATCATCAACTTCGAGGAATTAGAAGAGAAAGATTGGGTTCACTTCAATCCATCCGGGAACCACTGGAAAGAGGGTTTTTACATTCCTAAGCCTGTAGTGGATGCAGAGTACGTGGTTTCCACTTGCTGCCTGAAAACCCATGCCTATGGTGGGGATTTCACAATGTCCTTGAAGCTGTCTGTGGGAATGACGCCAAAAAGACTGATGAGAGAGCTCCACAGCCAGAGGCAGGGTTCTATGAGAAAGATGATCGCTGAGATCAACCTCGGCTATACGCCCCGATTGATCGTCCTCGACGGAATCGTGGCGTTTGTGGATGGGGGGCCATCGAGAGGAACCAGGAAAGATGCCAATGTTTTCTTGGCTGGCACTGACCGTGTGGCCATCGACGCAGTTGGGGTTGCAGTCTTAAAAGAGTTAGGCTCGAATGAAACCATCATGGGGCGGAAGATTTTCGAACATGACCAGATTCAGAGAGCCGCAGAATTAGGCCTGGGTATCAGCTCTCCTGACCAGATCAAGATTGTGACTCCAGATAAGACCAGTCGGGAGTACGCCAAAAAAATAGAGTCCATTCTTTCCCAGGGCTAGAGCGAAGATAAAATAATAAATATACAGGGTAATTCCACGACTAAAAGATGTGGATTCTGGACTAAAGTGAAGTCCAGAGGGGAACAATGAGTTCGTACGAACTGATGCTTTCCAGAAGGTCGATACGCCAGTTCAAGCCAGATCCTGTTTCCAGGGATATCCTCGAAAAACTCGTCAACTCTGCGCGGCTAGCTCCTTCAGGAGCCAACCTTCAGCCTCTTGAATTCGTGGTCATTGACGATGAGGAACTCAGAAGACAGTTCTTTCCCTGTTTGAGGTGGGCCGCATACATTGCTCCTGAGGGAAATCCAAAACCAGGATGTGAACCAACAGCTTATGTCGTTATCCTGGTCAATGTGGATGTCAGAAAGAGTGGGTTTGAGAGGGATGTGGGTGCCGCAGTGGAGAACATGATCCTCACTGCTTGGGAAGAGCGTATCGGCAGCTGCTGGATAGGCAGCGCAGACTTGAACAGGATTCAGAAGATGTTAAAGATTCCAGAAAATTATAAAGTCGATTCCGTGCTGGCTCTGGGATATCCGGATGAAGAACCGATAGCCGAAGAGATGAAAGATTCTGTGAAGTATTGGAAAGACAGTAAGGGACGCCTTCATGTGCCAAAGAGAAGACTGGATAATATTTTGCATTTTAACGGATTTTAGAAGAAGGGAGAGGGTCAATATAAGGAGGTGACATGCGCCTCTTGGGTATTGTGTTATTGGTTGGTGGCTTTCTCATAAGACTACTCACCCCAAACCTAGTCGCTCTTAGCTGGGTGCTGATGGGATTAGGAGCTGTTCTGACTGTAGTTTTCTCTTTAACAAAGAAAAAATTAAGATAGTCGACTCTTACTCCCCGGCCACGGTCAATTCCTGTATTTTGATGGTGGGGCCAGAGATAGGGCTATGGAACTCGAGGTCGTTCCCGATTATTTCTATGTTATTCAATATTTCCCCAAGATTACCGGAGATGGTTATTTCTGAAACCGGATAAGCAATTTCTCCTTTTTCCACCCATAGTCCGAATGCACCTCTTGAGATGTCTCCAGTTACAGGATTGAGTCCATGACCGAGAGTTCTTATTAAAATCAGACCCTTCTCCAGGGATGAGATGATCTTGTCTGGCGGCGTCTCACCGACTTCAAGATAGAAATTATTGGGGCTGACTCCGGTACCAGTCGAGTTTCCTGTGGATTTCATTTTCAGCTTTCTGGCTGCATAGGTGTTGCACAGGTAGTTTTTGAGAATTCCGTTTTCGATAACAGAAGTCTTTGTGCAGGGGACTCCCTCGGCATCAAAAGGGCGGCTGCCGAGCATCCCAGGAAGAAGACCGTCATCGATGACATTCACTGAGCTGTTTCCGATTCTCTCTCCTAGTTTGTCCACCAAAAAGGAAGTTTTTTGGTATATGGAAATTCCGGAGACGCAGGCAAAAAGAAATCCCATGAGCCAGGAGGTCATCATCGGCTCGAATATGACTGGAACCTTCTGGGTCTTGATTTTTCTAGGTTTGAGCTGGCGAATAGTCCTTTGTACAGCTTTTCTGGCCACCTCTTCAGGAGACTCTAATTCACTGTAGTTTCTTTTTACAGAAAACCAGTAGTCTTCTACTCTGTTGTCCGTATCGCCTGCCTGAAGGCCAAGGCTGAGACCACAGACTGTTTGGCTGTATTCTTGAAGAAATCCATTGGAATTACCTAGGACAGTCTTGATTTCCTTTGTCTCAAAACTGGCTCCATGCGTGTTCGTTATTCTTTTGTCTGCCAGAGCAATCTTTTCAGCCTTTACGGCCAGAGCAATCTTTTTCTTTGAATTCAGGTTTGGGATTTCAGGGTCATAAAGGCTTAAAGAAGGGATGTCAATTTGAGTTGAAGAAAGAGTGGGGAGGCCAGAGAATTTATCCGCATTGGCTAATACGGCCCGTTTGATGGCATTTCTCACAAGATGCTCGAGTGTCTCTCTGGATAAGTCTGAGGAACTGGCAAAGGCCGTTTTATTATCCTTGATCACTCTCATCCCGAGTGCCCTGGACCCGGCTTCCACAAGATTTTCGATCGCGCCGAATCTGACATCCACGCTGAATTCGTAACCATCCAGAACGGACACTTCTATTTCATCCGCTCCATGACTCTTCCCAAAATTCACAAGCTCCTCGGCCAGTTCCATGAGGTTGACCTGGCTGTTTTTCTTCATCAATCCTGACCTCCGACTGTCATCCTGGTTATTTTTAGAGTCGGGCAGCCATCATTGACTGGCATCGACTGGCCTTCCTTGCCACAGGTTCCTGTTTGAAGGCCGAATTGGAGGTCAGAGCCGATCATCTCTATTTTATTCAGGATATCAATATTGGACCCGATGAGAGTGGCTTGTTTCACCGGCGCTGTGAGCTTCCCATCTTCTATAAGATTGCCAGAACTGACAGAGAAAGTGAACTTTCCCGAATCTTCCACCTGCCCTCCCTGGTATTTGTGGGCATAGAATCCTTTTTTGACGGATTTGATGATTTCCTCAGGCGTGTACTCTCCTTTATCCACGTAAGTATTGCTCATCCGAGGAATCGGGATAGAGGTGTAATCCTGTCTTCTCCCGTGCCCTGTCAGAGGTTTTTTCATCAATTTGGCTGAAATCCTGTCCTGGAGCAGACCCATGAGTTTTCCCTTTTTGATGAGAAGAGTCTTTTGTGGGATTGTGCCCTCGTCATCTATGTTATAGGAGCCGCGAGAATGGGGGATGGTCGGGTCATCATAGATCGAAACCTGACTGTCAGCCACCTTTTTTCCCATCTTATTCCAGAAAATCGACGTTTTCTTCCGGTTGAAATCGGCTTCAAGAAGATGTCCCACCGCTTCATGAATGAGGACTCCGCTGTGTCCGGGAGCCAAAACAACGGGCATTTCCCCGGCTGGCGGCAATTCGGCTTCCAGGAGGAGCAGGGCTTCCTGTGCGGCATCTTCGCCAATTTCTTCAGGAGTGAATTCATGGGAAAAATATTCCAGGCCAACTCTTCCTCCTCCTCCAGAATAACCGGCCTCACGTTTGTTCTCTTTTTCCGCCACAGCCAGACAGACAAGTCTCACAAGCGGTCGAACGTCTGTGATATTCAATCCTTCTGAGTTGACTATTTTTATATGCTGAGTTTGATCCAGCAGAGTCACTTTCACTTTCTTGATTTTTAGATCAGAATTCATGGCTGAGTGGTAACTCTTCTTGACCAGCGATATTTTTTTCTCCAATGGCTCTTTGTGAAGAGATTCCAGCACAGGATAGTAGTCATGAGTAAAATGAGCCGGAACCAGCAGAGATGCATCTTGCCTGCGGGAGGCAGAGGCAATGGAGGCCGCGGTCAGTGCCGCTTTTTTTATTTTTTCCATGGAGAAATCATTCGTGTACCCGTATCCGGTTTGTTCACCCGATATGACTCTGATGCCCAATCCGAGACTTATACTTTCCGCCGTTTCCTTGATAATGCCCTCTTCCATGTTAATCAGGTTGTAGATTTTATACTCGAGAAAAATTTCTGAGAAGTCACCACCCCGGGAAAGTGAGATATTCAAGATGTTCAGAAGGTCTTCCTGGGAAACGTGGAAGTGGTCCTCGAATTTGAGAGCAGAGGTCTTTCTCATGATTTTTCACTCATTGGATAAGAATCAGGAATAGAAAAAAAAGTCTGCCGACCGCTGTCTTTTCAAATCGACTGTGCAACGCGTGAATGAGACTTTCGCGGTATACATCCATATAAAAAAGATGATTTTCTGTCATTTCCTCGTTTCGGCAGACGAATAAATACGTGAGATTCTCTCTTTTTCACTCAGCGGTTTGCCAGAATCTGGATTGATAGCTAAACAGGCGCCGTTTTTGATTTGAGTGATTATCTTTCCGGCGGCATACTCGTTCCCTGCAAGATGGGGCGCGTCCAGTAATCCTATCTGGATCGCCTGGGCAAGGTTTTTGGGGTTTGTCCAGGGGTCTTCCGGCTTATCTGCCGGCAGATTTTGGATGGCACTCAGGAGAAGCTTTGTTTCTTTCACAAGCTCTTCCTTCCGTTCCTGAATCTTAGGGTCGGTGAGTATCCGGGGAGGGCCCAGGAAATAGTTGTCGATCACTCCACGTGTGATGTTCGCGCTTTCGATGATATCTGATGGAATGGCAGCATGGTCTCCTTCGCAGAAACCGACAACATGGATGATTTTGGGCTCCACAGACAGCTGGAATACGCAAGAGGACGAGAGCTGGCCTTTGGCTATATCAGGATGAGGAGACAGGCAGGCCAGCCCTGTTCTTGTCTGTCGAATGCTGGTGAAGTTCTCGTCGTGAAGGGATTCGATCAGCTCGATCTTGGCCAGCATTTTCGCTATATCCATTAGAGGCGAAGTTTGGGCGGGTGTGTTGAACATGTATTGAGCCACATAATGTGTCACGCCCGCTTTTTTAGCGTTGTAAGCCGCCAGGAAGGCCGCGGCAACGGCCACTGTATCCGGAGCATCTCTCAGGCTCCAGTGGTGAGACTCGTTGACTTCAAGTGGAATTCCATGATTCCCGTACCATCTCATAGCCTGCTGGTTTTCTCTGATGGATTCTTCAGGGGATCTGTCGGAACGACCGTCCAGCCGGTTGTACCAGCAAAGAGGAACCGCGCCCCAGGCGATGTTGATGGTTTTCAAAGACATCTCAGCCCATTGGATCAAATCCCTGGTTCCTGAGTAACAGCGGAGAAGAGGATGGTTGCCACATCGTGTGGCTTGATATATGGACTCAAGGTCTTCGGGTTTTCTCAAAGGGACGCCTCCAGCTCCATCCTGGCCTTTTTTCATCTCTTCAGGGCGGAAGAAGCTTTCCTGAGCATTCTGATCAGGTCCGATGGAGAGGACATCCACTGTCTCAGAGAGAGCTATTTCCTTTGCTCCTTTCACAGTTTCTTTGACTGTGGGCAATCCAAAATGATGACGAAGAAGTGGGAATGGCCCGTTGTGTTCTATCCTTTCAATAAGATTCTGGGGAGGAATATCGCTCGTCTTTGTCTTGTCTGCTTTACCTCTGAGAAAGGACGTGATTTCCTCCACAGTTTCAGTGCCGCCAAAGACCGCTTCGAACAGTTCGCTCTGACGAGCCACTTCGGCAGTGGGAGGAGTGCCGCCAAAAACGAAGGTTCTTTTCTCCCACCCGTTTTTTTGGATATCGCTTTTTAAAACATCTAATAATTTTTTTAGTACCTTGGGAGTTAGACGGTAACTGATGGCGATAATATCGGGATTGTGTCTTTTGATAGCTTCGGATAATTTTGCGACAGAAACAGCGGGCCCCAAAAAGAACGTTTCATAACCTGCGCTCTGGGCAAGTTTGAGGAAATTAATTATGCCTGCCACATGGACACAATTCCCGAGCGAGGCGCCTAATATCAAATTTTTCCCATTTGCAGTCAATCTAGAGTTCTCCAGTGACGGCCAGGAGACGAATTTCTTTTATGCTCATACCATCAATCCCTAATTTCTCGACTGTTCGTCCCTTTTCCCAGAAGTCGACTCCTCTCATGACAGACGCGAGATGTATGATGGCATTGATCGTGGGGGTTTCCACTTTCAACATTTTACCGAGAGATGCCAGCGGGACAAGGCTCATCGGGACATCTTCATCTACATAACGATGATGGAGCCTGTCAGGAGCTTTGATCCCGAAATACCCAGGATTGGCGTTGATGGCTTCACGTAAGTCTTTTCCAGTGGCGCTGTACGCGGTGTAGAGCCAGGCTTTGGCACTCATGACTTTTATGCCCAGCGCAGCTGCGATGTCAAGGCGTTCCTTGTCCAATTTCTCCAGAATCTGAGCCACTGAGTCACTCGTCCCTTGAATGTAATATTCGAAGTCCCCATGAGTCTCTTCGATCCAGCCTGCATTCAGGATGGTGAGGGCCGGATGAAAAACAGCGCCGATGTTCTCAAAGCTTGTTTTGAAGATGTTGTCTCCTGGAATGAATTGGGGAAAAGCCCGGTTTATCACTTTTAAAACACCGGGAATCCAATACGCAGGAAGAGTAGCGAGAGGAACAGTGTTTTTTACGGAAAAAATTTTGGCATGGGCCGGTCCTAGGGCTCGTGAAGCATACAGGAAAGTCTGCGCCTCCGAGATAAAAGGAAATCGCTTCAATCCATATTGTTTGAGTGTATTAAAGAATTCCAGAGCTCCTCCTGTTCGCCCCGGATTGAGAACGACAATTTGATGCTCTTTGAGAAAGGGGGCACATGTTTGAGCGATGAAGCGGTGGGCGACAGAAGGCACGACCACCATCAGGACATCTGCTCCTTTGAGGCATTCTTGGATGTTTGTCGAAGCGAGCTCAATCTTCCCAAAGCCTTTAACCTCACCTTCTACTTTAATGCCTTTTCTTTGGATGACTGTTCGGATTCTCTTTCGTCCGCGGTTGTAGAGATTGACATTGAAACCTTTGATTGCCAAATGTCCTGCCATGGCTAATCCACCGTGTCCCGCACCGAGAACACAAAAAATCAGTTCTTTCGGATCTTTTTGAAGATGACTTCTGATGTACTGAGCTCTTCGTACGTCAGATGCCTTTGTTATTTTTCTTTTCATCTTAACTGTTCCTTCCTGAGGAGTCTTCATTATTTCCTCTGAAGCCGGCAATTCTGCCAAAAAAGTTTTGAAAATGGAATAATTTTATCTTTTGGAAAAGCTTCAATATTTTAATAAATAGAAGGTATGAAGGCAAATCAAAACTATGGTCATTGACTGGTTATCAGGAAAAAATTATAATCTCTGTACATGAAGGGACAAACCATAGATTCAATTATCGATGCGGCTTTGCAGGAAGATATGCCTCAGGGGGATATCACTTCTGAAAGTATAATACCGGTTGACTCTCTGTCTCAAGCCATCATTCTAGCCAAAGATAATGGCATCCTGGCAGGTATGGATGTGGCAAAAAGAGTGTTTGAGAAAATCGACTCGGGTGTAGAATTCGAGAAAAAAAAGAATGACGGGCAGAAGTTCAGAGATAGCGAGAGGCTGGCCTTGCTTCAAGGATCCTCGATTTCTTTGCTTAAAGGTGAGCGAACAGCGCTTAATTTTCTCCAGAGGATGTCCGGGATTGCCACCACTACGGGAATATTTGTGCAGGCTTTGGAAGGAACAAAGACCAAGATCCTGGACACGAGAAAAACCACTCCGGGTTTGAGGGGGTTGGAGAAATACGCTGTCAAAATGGGTGGCGGAGAGAACCACCGCCAGAACCTCTCCGAAATGGTTCTGATTAAAGATAACCACCTGAGGATTGTGGGAAGTATTTCCGAGGCTGTGAAAAGGGCGAAAGAGCGGATTGCGCCTGGTATAAAAGTGGAAGTGGAAGTCACTTCCTTAGCCGAAGTGCAGGAAGCTGTCCGGAGCGGCGCGGACATGGTCATGCTGGATAACATGCAGATTGACAAGATGAAAGAAGTCGTTAAATGGGTAAAAGGGAAGGTTCCTCTAGAGGTTTCAGGGTCAGTGACCCTTGAAAAAATCAAGGAGATCGCCACTCTTGGGATTGATTTTATCTCGGTTGGAAGTTTAACCCATTCCTATAAATCAGTGGACATAAGTATGGAGTTTTTGGGGGAACTCTGATGCCGAAAGATGGCACATTGGCGACTGACGTCCTCATCATCGGCTGTGGAATAGCTGGGGCGAGTGCCGCATTGGAGGCGGCTAAGAGCGGCCTGCGAGTGATTGTGGTGACCAAAAGTTCAGATCCAGAGGAATCAAACACTTTTTATGCCCAGGGCGGAATAGTCTCTTTAGGGAAGGATGACCATCCAGAACTGTTGAAGGAGGATATTCTCGAGGCTGGAGATGGAGTCAATAATCCGGAGGCTGTTGAGATATTAGCCAGGGAAGGGAAGAAAACAGTTGATGATATCTTGATCAAGGAGCTCAGCATTCCTTTTTCGAGGAGTTCTCCAGATTCTCTGGATTATGCCCAGGAGGCTGGGCATTCGAGGAGGCGCATCCTTCATGTCAAGGATACAATAGGAAAAACAATAGAAGAAAAGTTTATCCAAGTTTTGAAGAAGTTCTCCAATGTGAAACTCTTGACCAACCACACAGCAGTGGATTTGTTGTCCGTCCCTCATCATTCCAGAAATCCCAAGTCATTCTATCACGAGCCAGGATGTATCGGAGCTTATGTTTTGGATAGCCAAACGAAGAGAGTGAAAAAGATATTTGCCAATTACACCATCCTCGCCACAGGAGGTTGCGGCACTGTCTATCTCTACACATCCAATCCAAAAGGAGCGATAGGGGATGGCTATGCCATGGCTTATAAAGCAGGAGCCAGGATTGTCAACATGGAGTACATCCAGTTTCATCCCACATCTCTTTTTCACCGGGATGCGGATGGTTTCTTGATTTCCGAAACTGTCCGTGGAGAGGGGGCCCGCTTGAAAACAAAAGAAGGCCTGACCTTCATGGAGAATTACAATCAAAAAAAAGAGCTGGCCCCAAGAGATGAAGTAACTCGAGCCATCTACGAAGAAATGACAAACAGCAATTCCAGCTATGTTTACCTGGATTTAGTATCGTACGCAAAGGTTGATATAAAAAAAAGGTTTCCCAACATCTATAAAACATGTTTGGAGTATGGAATCGATATTACAAAGGAACCCATTCCTGTGGTTCCGGCCGCTCATTATTGTTGCGGAGGGATTCTGGTTGATGAGTGGGGGAAGAGTTCGCTGAACGGCCTCTATGCCGTAGGAGAAGTTTCCTGCACAGGAATCCACGGCGCTAACCGTCTGGCATCCACATCTCTCCTGGAAGGGCTGGTATGGGGAAAGAGGGCCTCCATGCACATCGCTTCTCATTTTGATCCGGGCATGCCCGATCCCGATGACATTCATGACTGGTATTATCCTGAAAAAGATGAGGAGGTGGATCCGGCTTTGATCAACCAGGATTGGATTTCCATTAGGTCGACCATGTGGAATTATGCCGGAATCATCCGAACGAGCAAGCGGCTGGAAAGGGCAAAAGCGGATTTAGATTATCTCCGCCATAGGATAGAAAAGTTCTATAAAGAGGCAAAAATGGACGAGAAGATTGTCGGGCTCAAGCACGGAATTCAAGTGGCCCTATTGATTACTTATGCGGCTCTAGGGAACCCCCACAGCATAGGTGCCCATTACATAAAAGAATAAAGCCAGTCCTGTCTTTTTTTTTAATCCTGTATAAAAGTGATCCCCTGAAAGTAGGCGGAATAGAAATAGCTCTGCAGCCGAATCCGTTGACCTTTTTATTGTGGAGGAGTAAAATGACTTATTTTATAATAATAAAACTACTTAAACGGACTGGAGAATGTCATGGCAGACGGAGAGAAGATTAAGGACACTCTGAACCTACCCCAAACTTCCTTTTCCATGAAGGCAAAATTATCTCAAAAAGAACCTGAAGTCATAAAAAAATGGGAGGAAATAAACCTCTACAAGAAGATCCAGAAGAAAGCGGAGAAAAGTCCATCGTTCATCCTTCATGACGGCCCACCGTATGCAAACGGAAGTATTCATCTGGGAACGGCTTTAAATAAGATCTTGAAGGATTTTATCGTCAAAACAAAAACCATGCAGGGATACAGGTCTCCCTATTTACCCGGGTGGGATTGTCATGGCCTTCCGATTGAGATTAAGGTCGACCAACTTCTCGGAGAGAAAAAAAGAGACCTGTCCATAATAGAGATTCGGGAAGAGTGCAAAAAGTATGCCCTGAAATACGTGGGTGTCCAGAGGGATCAGTTTAAAAGGCTGGGTGTATTCGGGGAGTGGGAGAAACCTTATTTAACGATGAATCCTGAGTATGAAGGAAATGTGATCCGCTTCCTTGCCGCTTTTTTTGCTTCAGGAAACGTGTATAAAGGAAAAAGGCCGGTCCACTGGTGCCCCCATTGCCGGACTGCCTTGGCCGAAGCGGAGATTGAGTACAAAGACCGGAAATCTCCTTCGATCTATGTCAAATTTCCGATGATCTCTGACCTCTCTCAGAAGTATCCTGAGTTGAAAGACAAAAATGTTTCTGTTTTGATCTGGACAACAACTCCATGGACTCTGCCGGCCAACCTGGCCATCGCTTTTCATCCGGATTTTGAATATGCGGCTTTTGAGACGAATGGAGATGTTTTCATCGCAGCGAAAAGACTGATCCCTGTTCTCGTTGAGGAGCTGAGTCTGAAAGACTCCAAAGTGCTCGTGACGTTTCCCGGGAAAGAGATGGAGGGCTTGAAAGCCCGCCATCCGTTCATTGATAGAGAGTCTGTGTTTGTCCTGGCTGATTATGTTACTCTTGACCAGGGAACAGGCTGTGTTCACACAGCCCCGGGTCATGGTTATGAGGATTACTTGACCGGAATCGCCTCTGATCTGGATATTTATACTCCGGTCGACAGCGAAGGAAAGTTCACTCCTCATGTAGAAAAATACGGAGAAATGAATGTTTTTGAGGCCAATAAGATTATCACAGATGACATGATGAAGGACGGCTCTCTGTTGAAGGAAGATGAGATTGTTCATTCCTATCCTCATTGCTGGCGCTGCAAGAATCCAGTGATTTTTCGTGCCACAGCGCAGTGGTTCATCTCCATGGATAAAAATGATCTGAGAAAAAGGGCAATGGAGGAGATAAAAAAAGTCCGATGGATTCCACCTTGGGGAGAAGAAAGAATTGCCAATATGGTCGTTGCTCGCCCCGATTGGTGCATTTCCCGGCAGCGGTCCTGGGGTGTCCCGATTCCTGCCTTTTATTGTCATGAGTGCGGACACATTTTAGCTGATGAGAGAATCACCCTGCGGATAGCCGATATCTTTTCAGAAGAGGGCTCAAACTCCTGGTTTACGAAAGAAGTCAAAGAACTCCTCCCCCTAGATACGAAGTGTTCTCAGTGTGGATCTCAAAATTTCAATAAAGAGAACAACATCCTTGACGTTTGGTTCGAATCTGGGGCAAGCCACAATGTCCTCGGAAAAAGAAATGACCTTCCGTGGCCATCGGATGTCTATTGCGAAGGGCACGACCAGTACAGAGGCTGGTTCAACAGTTCTTTGTTTGTCGGGATAGCAGCGAAGAATGCGTCTCCCTATAAAGCAGTGATCACTCATGGGTTTGTCCTTGATGAGCAGGGGAGGGGGATGTCCAAGTCTCTCGGGAATTTCGTTGACCCTGATGAAGTCATCTCAAAGAACGGAGCCGAAATTCTGAGGCTGTGGGTGGCGATGCTCAACTACAAGGAAGATGCGCGTTTCGGAAAAGAAACCCTGCAAAGGCTTGTCGAGGCCTACCGGAAGATCAGGAATACGTGGAGGTTTATCCTGGGGAATATTTATGATTTTTCTCCCGATACGGATCAGGTTGACTCCCAGAAGATGGAACTCCTGGATAGATGGATAATGGAAAGATGTTCCAAAATCGGAAAAAAAGTATTAAAGGCCTATGAAAACTACGAGTACCATATCATATTTCATACAATCTACAATTTCTTCACTGTGGATTTGAGCGCTCTCTATCTGGATGTTATCAAGGATAGGCTCTACTGTTCGGGAAAAAAGTCACAACTTCGACTGTCTGCTCAGACCGCGCTTTTCAACCTCCTCAAATCCACTCTAGTGCTCATGGCTCCCATTTTGCCGTTTACGACTGAGGAGGCATGGGAATCTCTATCTGACTTTATGGGAAAAGAAGAATCGGTCCATTTGGAACGGTTTCCTGCCTTCGATGAGACATGGTTGAGTGAGGATTTGTTCGAGGAATGGGAAAGCTTGATGACCGTGAGAGAGAAAGTCCTCAAAGAGCTCGAAAGTGCTCGAGTGGAGAACCTCATCGGAAATTCCCTGGAAGCTGTTGTCACTCTGAAAGTTCCATCCACTCAAGAAAATCTCTTGAAAAAGTATGAAAAAGAGCTCCCGTCCATTTTTATCGTTTCAGCAGTGGAGCTTCAACCGGAAACGGGCGAAGAACTGGGAGTTGAAATAAAAAAAGCTTCCTGGGAAAAATGTCAAAGATGCTGGAATTTTTCTTCTTTTGTAGGGGAAAGTTCAGAATATCCACACTTCTGTCAGCGCTGTGAAGATGTGGTGAAAAATTTGATCTCATGAATCGCAGATTATTATATCCAATTATTATTGTTGTTTTACTGAGTTTTGACCAGCTCACAAAGGCGATCATCGCTCGGAGCATACCCTTTCAAAGCAGCAAGAGTGTAATCCCAGGATTTTTCAACCTTACTCATATCCGGAACCGTGGAGCCATTTTCGGCTTTTTTTCCCATTCTGAAAGCCGGATTCTTTTTATTTTTCTCACTCTGGTTTCTTTAGTGGCGTTAGGATTGGTCATCTACTATTTTTTCAAGACACCTTCAACCCAAAGATTTATGAAGATTTCTCTTTCTGTTATCTTGGCCGGAGCTCTGGGCAATTTGATCGACAGAGTTTTCCGAGGATATGTGATTGATTTCCTGGATTTCTATATAAAAAACTGGCATTGGCCATCCTTTAACGTCGCTGATTCGTGTATCACTGTAGGCGCTTTTTTACTCATATTCGTTTTGGTGTTTAAGAGAGGTGAAGAATGTATCCCGTCCTCCTGAAGATTGGCCCTTTAACCATCCATACCTATGGATTCATGCTCGCTGTAGGTGTGGCTTTTGGATTATGGTTCTTGTATGTCCAGGCGAAAAAACAAGGCCTTGAAGCTCCAAAAATGCTGGACATGGCTTTTTACACGATTATCATTTCTTTGATCGGAGCTAAACTGATTCTGTTCATCGGGAACTTCTCTCATTACATGCGTTACCCGGGTGAGCTCTTCAGCCTTGCGCGCTCAGGAGGAGTTTTTCAAGGTGGTTTGGCGTTCGGAATCATTTTTGCTCTCTGGTATTTCCGGAAGCACAAGATTCCTACTTGGAAAGCCGCGGATGTTGTCGGGTCTGCCTTGGCTTTAGGGCATGGATTTGGGCGAATCGGGTGTTTCAGTGCTGGCTGCTGTTACGGGAGTGAGTGTTCTCTTCCCTGGGGCGTGACCTTTCAGAACGAATATGCCAGCAACCTCACTGGTATTCCACTCCACACACTTCTTCATCCCACACAACTCTATGAGGCGGCTCTGAATTTTCTGAATTTCTTCGTTCTGTTTCTCATCCTGAGGAAGAAAAAGTTCGATGGTCAGGTTTTTTCTTTTTATATCATCAATTATTCCATTATCCGGTTTTTTGTTGAGTATTTTCGGGGAGACCATCCGGATAATGCCTTTCTTGTTAACAACCCCTCTCCCTATCTCAGTCTTTCCTTTCCCCAGTTTTTTAGTATCTTGGGTTTGATTGGCGGAGTGACACTGTTTCTCGTTTTGAGAAAAAGAAAAAGTGCCTAAAAAAGAATTTCTCGTCACACCTTTATCCGGATCGAATCAGAGGTTGGATGTTTTTTTATCTGACCAAATCACTGAATTGACACGGTCTCAGATCCAAAAATTCATCAGATCGAATAGAGTTAGAGTGAATGGAGAGACCAGAAAGTCAAACTATAAGCTGAAGCCGGGAGAAAAAGTTGAAATCGAGTACGCGCTCAAGGAACTCGAAGCGATTCAATCCGAAGACATCCCTTTAGATGTTATTCACTGCGATAGACATATTCTGGTCATCAACAAAACTTCTGGAATGGTGGTTCATCCCGGCGCAGGCAACAGGAAACACACTCTGGTCAACGCTCTTCTCTTCCATTTTCCGGGCATCAGAGATGTCGGTCCAGAAGAGAGGTGGGGGATTGTTCATCGTTTGGACAAAGAAACATCAGGATTGATGGTCATTGCCAGAAATATGGATGCGTATACAGGGCTGCAGGAGCAGTTCAAAAAGAGAGAGGTCCAGAAGGCTTATCTCGGGCTTGTATGGGGGAGAATGCCTGAGAAAGAGGGAAAGTTCACCTGGGCCATCGGGCGCCATGTGAAACACGGAGAGAGGATTTCAGTCAGCACGAAAAAGCCGAGGGATGCCGTGACTCTGTACTCTGTTCAAAAAGAATATGGAGAGTTCACACTTCTGGATATAAAACCTCTCACAGGAAGAACCCATCAGATAAGAGTTCATCTTGCGGCAGCCGGCCATTCTCTTGTGGGAGATACCCGGTATGGTTATCGAAAAACAAAAATCCGCGTTCCCCGTCTTTTCCTTCATGCGTCATACCTTTCTTTTCGCCATCCAGAGACAAAAGAAACGGTTGAATTTTCGTCTCCACTCCCCAAGGATCTACAGGATTTTTTAAATAAGCTGTAGCTATAGGGGACGTTCCCCAAGGGGACACCCTATCTATCCTTATTGGTATTTTAGTAGCTATAGGGGACGTTCCCCAAGGTACCACCTTAGCTCAACCATTCTTCCTTCTATTTTTCCTTGTATTTTGAAAGATAATGAATTAGAAATGGGCTAGGTAAGCTAAGGTGGTACCTTGGGGAACGTCCCCTATTAAATTTTATCTTGAGAAGGAAGGATTTTTTGTTGTATGATATCCGTTGCTGCTTCTTTAAAAAGTCAGACACTCATTGAGTTGAAAAATCGAGTTTAATCATTCTTTGGAGGCTTCAAGATGAAAGATTATGATGCAGATAAGATCAGAAACATTGCCGTTGTCGGTCACGGTTCATCAGGGAAAACATCCTTAACCTCTGCATTCTTATTTAATGCTGGGGCGACTTCCAGGCTGACCAAAGTCGAAAGTGGAAATACAGTAACGGATTATGATCCCGATGAGATAGAGAGGAATATTTCCATCAATTCAGCTGTTTGTTTTTTAGAATGGAATGGCTGCAAGATTAACCTTGTGGATTGTCCGGGCTACACGAATTTTCTCTGGGATACGAGGGCAAGCCTCAGAGCTGTGGATGCCGGGGTCCTTCTTGTGTGCGGTGTGGCAGGTGTAGAAGTAGGGACGGAAAAGGTATGGGAAATGCTCGAGGAAGCCAAGATTCCTGCAATCATCGTCATTAACAAGCTGGATAGAGAGAATTCCAATTACACTCGGACTGTGGAAGCGATTCATCAGTTTTTCGGCCGTCAGGCTGTTCCTGTGCAGCTCCCCATTGGAGAAGAAAAGAACTTCAAAGGAGTGGTCGATTTGGTCACCAAGAAGGCTTATATTTTTGAACCAAATGAAAGCGGAAAATTCAAAGAAGAGGATATCCCTGAGGATATGAAGGAAGAGGCAGAGAAGAAGATTGAAGAGTTAACAGAGATGGTTGCCGAAAACGATGAGCAGTTGATGGAAAAGTATTTCGAAAAAGGAGAGCTGACCACAGAAGAACTCATCGATGGCCTCAAAAAGAGTATGCTCAACAGGCAGTTTTTCCCGATATTCATCGCTTCTGCTCTTGTGAACATCGGGACTCAACCCATCCTTAACGGGATTGTGAATTTCTTGCCTTCACCCGTGGAGAGAGGAGAGGTCGAAGCAGAGGAGGGGACGATAAAGCTTTCTCTCGATGAGCCTTTCTCAGCGCTCGTTTTTAAAACGATCTCAGACCCATACACAGGAAGGATCTCTCTGATGAGGATCTTTTCAGGAAAAGTGAATCCGGATGCTTCCGTGACCAATACGAGCAAGGAAATCACGGAAAAATTCGGAGGCCTTTTCTTCATGAAAGGGAAAGAGCAGGTTCCCGCTGGACAGGCGAAAGTCGGAGATTTGGTGGCGACAGCCAAATTAAAAGAGACTTCCACAGGAGATTCCCTGTGTGCGAAGGGAGCTTCTTTAAAGTTTCATCCTATTGTCTTTCCTGAGCCATCTATCTCTTTTGCCATTGAACCGAAAACCCGTGCAGATGAGGACCGGATTTCTCAGGCGATTCATAGGATAACCGAAGAAGATCCCACCGTAAGGATAGAAAGAGAGCCTGAAACCAATGAATTGATCATCTCCGGAAACGGGCAGCTCCATGTGGAGATCGTCACGGATCGTTTAAAAAAGAGGTACAGCGTCAATGTCGACCTCAAGCCGCCCAAGATTCCCTACAAAGAAACTATCAAAGGAAAATCGGATGTGCAGGGCAAATACAAGAAACAGACAGGTGGACGTGGCCAGTATGGTGATGTAAAGATAAAGATGGAACCTCTGCCTAAGGGAGCGGATTTTGAGTTCGAGGACAAGATATTCGGGGGAGCCATCCCCAAAAACTTTATTCCTTCGATTGAAAAGGGAATTCAGGAAGCAAGGAAGAAAGGCGTGGTGGCAGGCTATCCGACTGTCGATTTTAAAGTAATCCTTTATGATGGTTCCTATCATGATGTAGACTCTTCAGATATTGCGTTCAAGGTCGCGGCCTCTATGGCTTTTAAGAAGGGAATGAAAGGAGCCAGGCCCACCATTCTTGAGCCGATCATGAACATCGAGGTTTACTCACCTGAAGCCTACATGGGAGATATCATGGGGAATCTCAACGGAAGAAGAGGCAAGGTTCAGGGGATGGAACAGAAAGGAAATCTGCGAATCATCAAGGCGAGGGTTCCAATGGCTGAGATGCTGGATTTTGAACCCACACTCACTTCTATCACTGGAGGCCGAGGGTCCTACCTGATGGAATTCTCCCACTATGAAGAGGTGCCAGGCCAGATTCAGCAGAAAGTTATCAACGATGCGATCAAAGACGGTCGGATCAAACCTGAAGAAGAAGAGAAATAAATACCAACATAATTATAATTAATAGAATAGTATTGACCCACCTCAACCTCTGAAGCGGGGATTGACAACCTTCCAAAAGACAGATTCCCAAGGATATTAAAAGGGAATCAATATCATAGGGGAGAACCGCCTTAGCGTTTTTTAACAAAGAAGAGCAATACACCTGATACAAGAGTGAGAGCGAGAGAGAGTGTGAATGGGGCAAACATCCCGACGACCTCCCAGAGCACTCCCGCGATGAAAGAGGCCGGAAGGGCACATAAACCGATGACCATCTGGAATCCGCCAAGACAGCTGGCTCTGAATTCACAGGGAGCCAATTCGGAGACGAACGTTTTCTGAACAGGCTCGAGGGCACCCTTGTGAGCCCCATAAAGAATAAATACAAGAAAGAGCATCAAACGACTGGGTTTGGATATCGCGATCAAGCAGACGACAATCCAGAAAAAGTAAGAAAACAGAAGAACAGGTTTTCGCCCTATTCTATCCGCGAGTTTGCCAAAGGGATAGGAGAAAAGAGAGGCTGCTGCTGTGAAGATCAAATAAAGAACCGGAACGAAAGTGACCGTAAATCCGAATTCTTTTGCGAATATCAAAAGAAAGGAATAACTGAAAGCCCCCAAGGCATAGACAGAACTGAGAACCAGAAAGAGAGTGAAATTTCTATCGAGTTCTTTGAAAGAGATGCCTTTGTGGATTGTGAGACGCTCAGACTTTCTTTCTTTTATAAAAGAAAAAACCAACGCAGCACTGATGAAGGAGGGGAGGGCTGCCAGAGTAAAGAGTATCCTGTATCCCAATATTCTGAAAAGAAAAATACAGATGAGAATCCCGAATACGGCTCCCAGATGGTCCATGGCCCTGAGAAGTCCGAAGTTTTTGCCTCTGTTTTCCTCATCTGAGATATCAGCCACGACTGCGTCTCTTGGAGCACTCCTGATTTTTCCAGACCGGTCGAGGACCCTGAATGGGATGAGATGAGTCCAGAGAGAAGAGAGGGCGTACCCTATTCTGGATAAGGCTCCAAAGAGATAGCCCAACCAGATAAATACCTTTCTTTTTTTTATTCTATCTGAAACGTACCCTGAGGCGGCCTGGGATAGAGAGACAAGGGCATCGCCCAAACCATCCAGAAATCCCAGAGCCGCCATGTTGGCTTTGAGGACTGTCGTCAAAAAGAGAGGCCAGATGGGATAGATGATGTCAGAGCCCATGTCATTCAGGAATGACGCTGCCGCTAATATCCGGATAGTTTTTTTGGCTTCTGTTTTTTGCTCGGATATCATCTGTTAGGCGTGTTGAAAGTATAATTCCCTCTGGCTGAATTGTAAACGAGAGAAATTGACAGATGCTGGAAATATCAATTGAAGCCCGACATCCAAGAAAGGAGAAAGACTCAAGGGGCATTTCGTGATTAGGTTTTGGCCAGTCTCACGCGAGCCTGCGTTCTTTTTTCCTTGACTTGTTGATTGACATCAGAGAAAAATCAGCGATAAGATAGATGAATAATTAGAGGAGATAAAGAATGATAAGAATGTTTATGAAGAAAATTTCAATGGGACTGATCCTCATCCTCATGGCTTCTGTATTGAGCGGAATCGAACAAGAGGATAAGACTTTAACTCTCAAACTCGGGAATAAAAAACTGAAAGATAAGACGATGAATGTCACGCCCGGAAAAATATACTCTGCGCAAGAAGGGAAAGCCATTCCATTTTCCAAGATGATCTTGGAAATGAAGAACTCTGATTTTGTCTATGTGGGAGAGACGCATAACAGCTTGCCAATGCATGATATCCAAACGAAAATCATTCAAGCCTTGTACGAGCAGGACCGGAATGTATCTGTGGGCTTAGAAATGTTTCCTGTCACCAACCAAGAGGCTCTGAATAAATGGAGCGTGGGAATACTTTCTCAGGATGAGTTCATCCAAGAATCTCAATGGTATGTGAACTGGAATTTTAATTTTGAATTTTACAAGGGAATTTTTAAATTTGCCAAGGATAGCAAGATCCCCCTTTACGCGCTCAACGCTCCGAGGAAACTCATCACAAAAATCAGGATGCAAGGATGGGATGCTCTGTCCGATGAAGAGAAGGAGATTATCCCTGATCCTGACCTCTCCTATGAGGAGCACAAGACACTGATTCGGACGATTTTCGAAAGCGCAGAACTCCCTCATCAGATGAAGGGAAAAGGCTTGGAAATGGCATTTGCCGGACTCTACAGAGCTCAATCGGCGTGGGATGAAGTCATGGCGTTTAATGCTGTTCGAGCCCAAAAGAGAGAGAATAAAAAAGTGGTTGTTCTGGCTGGATCAGGTCACCTTCTTTACAATTTGGGAATAAACATGCGGGCCTATGAGAGAACTCGTCGGCCTTTCAAAACTGTCATATGTGTCGAAATTCCAGAAGGAGAAAGCAGCTTAACAGTGGCAAGGACTTTTGCAGATTATGTCTGGGGTATTCCGGAAGAAAAGAGACCAGCGTTTCCCTCTGTCGGATTGAGGCTGAAGAAGTTCGAAGGGCTGGATAATCTGGTTATCGAAAGTCGGCCCATTGACGGAATGGCTTTGAATGCCGGTTTTGAAAAGGGAGATATCATTCTCTCTGTTGATGGGATGAGCTTTTTTGATGTGAACGAGCTGAGGATATATTTGGCGCAATTCAAGTGGGATGAAGAAGTGAGATTTCAGCTCCTTCGGGAGGCGCGCCAAGTAGAAATCCTGTTAAAGTTCACTCTTCCTGAGAAAAAAGAAGAAACGAATTGATTTCTTAAGGCAGAGAGCGAGGTTTTAATCCTCCATCTGGGAAAGCAGGGTTGAACCATCATTTTCTCTCATCTTGTAAAGAAGAAAGAGAGAAAAGACCTTACTTTTATGATTTCAAAGGGGCGTTAGGTTGTCTTCCGTCCGAATAGGGAGGTGGATAATGGCCAATACAAAATATTTTAAAAAATCGGTTTTCATCATTTTTATCTTCTTTCTCTCTGTCACAACCCTGCTGGCCAGAACCGTTAAAACTCCGGCCGAAGAGATAAACTTCACTCAGTACAGTCAACATGAAGAGGTCAGCCGGTTTCTCAGCCGGCTGGATCAACTATCGAAAGAGCTGGAAATACGGATCATCGGCCAGACATTAGAGGTCAGGGATTATGCTGCGAAAGACCTTTACCTCTGTATAATCACAGAAGAAGGGACGGACAGTCCTCCTCAGCTCAACAATGAAAAGCCGTCCTTCCTGATCGTGGCGTCTCAGCATGGGAATGAACAATCAGCTAAAGAGGCTGTCTTGTGGCTGATCAGGGACCTCGCTATCGGGGAGATGAAGTCCTTGCTCAAAAAAGTCAATTTTCTGATCATCCCTCAAGCCAATCCTTACGGGAATTGGTATGACCAGCGCCGGAACGAACAAGACCTGGATTTAAATCGAGATCATGTCAAGTTGGAGTCCCCAGAAGTTATGGCTATCCATCGTGTTTTCAGGTCCTGGATGCCTGAGGTCACCTTGGATATTCATGAGAAGGGAGACGACTTCTACCGAGTTTCCATCGGCTGTGTATCCAATGTCAATATTCATCCCTGGTTTCAAGAAATTTCCAGAAACACGATTTTAACTGAGGTAGAGAAAAAACTGAGGAAAAAGAACATCACCTTCCATGAGTATCTTGTCACTCAGCGTATGGGGATAGATTCTTCTGCTGGAGTGCGTTACCGAGAAGAAGACCTGGGCGAGAGGCAGACGATGAAACGATTTAGCACCACAGACCTCAACGATGGTCGGAACAGTTTGGGGATTTATGAGACTCTCTCTTTCATTCAGGAAGGGGCGTCCCGCCATGATGTTGAGACTCTGAGAGAAAGGACGAGATGGCAGTATTTTGGGATGAGGTTTTTGGCCGAGAGCGTTGCCAAACATGGGGCTGAGATCGTTTCTACAGTGAGAGGTCTCCGAGAGGATCTTGTGGCACAAGCCAGGGCTCTTTCTCCTGAAGACCTTGTTCATCTGAGGATGAAGTATGCCAGAAGCGCGAAAGCACCGGAGTTGAGGATCGAACGTTTCGAGAGGTCGGAGTCTCCGGTCAGAGGGATTCTCAAAGTAGATAAGAAAGCTGGCGAACCCCTGACTCAAGCTGATTTCGAGCCTTACTCCTATCCTTCAACTTTGAAGGTCGTCAAAGAAGTCGAGAAGAATTGGTTCCCAAATGTGGAGCCGGCTCTCAGTGTCCCCAGACCTTTAGGGTATGTCATTCCGGCCAAGCACCAGGATGTGGTGGAAACTCTGCTTCGCCATGGTCTGGAGGTGGATATGTTCACTAAGGACATCGCTCTTAAAGTCGAAGTTTACCAGGTTGGAAACGTTGTTCCGGCTGAATATGATTACCTCCCTCCCCAAGAAATACAGGTGGAGAAGAAGAGTCTCCAGACAATCGTAAAAAGAGAGGATTTTTATGTGAGCTGTGCTCAAGCGGGAGCGAAACTGATTCCGTGTCTTCTCGAGCCTGAGTCGCAGTACGGGCTGATCCGCTACTGGAAGTTCAAACTCGTTCCCGAAACTGGGGATATCTTTTCTTTTTTCAGGTATACAGGGAAAAAAAACCTCCCCATTGTATCCTATAAAAAATGGAAACGGTAGATAAGAAAGGTATTCACTCAGTTTTTTGCGCTGAGCCCATCATTTGCAGTTCTTATTGATGGATTGGACATAGTCTTTAATCACTCTTAATACTTTCGCTGTTTCCCACCCCAAAAAGCCATTTATATCATCATAACTGACTTTTTGAGTGTACTGGTCTAAGAGCGGTCTGGCCAGCGGGAGGTATGACCAGTGCCATTTTTCTTCTTCATATCCTGTGCGCCGTGTGGAATCCTTCTCTGTATAGGTCTGGCAGAAACCATAATCCGAGGCATTTTCTGTGAGCCAGGTGTATATTTTTTTCCCCTCTCCTGTTGAGAAATATTTGTTGTTGAGAGAGTTAAGGTCAATGTCCGTTCCCCAGTGATGTCGGGATGTTCCCGGCATAGAGCTGAATTTGAGGATGGTTTTGGCTTTTTCTACGGGATCGATCACTGTTTCGGCAAGATTGTTCCCATCAACGGGCGTCTTCCCGTTCCATTTTCTTTCCCATATGTATTTTTGAGAATTGAAATTTCGGGTAGCTGAAATAATAGTCAGCTTTAAGCCAGATTGAAGAGCGGCGTCATGCATTCGGGTGAAAGCCTCGTAGGTCTCTTGCCGTAGATACAGACGACGATTATTTGTGTATTTTAAGTCAGCTTCGATAAAACCTTCAGCCTGAGCAGGTTCGAATTTTCCCAAGAGATATTTTTTATCCACCAGAATTTCTGTTTCTTTTCCAGCGTGCTCTGTCTGGAGTGAAATCGGTTTGATTCCTGACGGAAGAGAAGTTGATGTATCGGAACATCCCGGCTGGTAAACAGTTAAGAGACAAACCACACAAAAAAGAAAGAGAATCACAGTCAGAATGTTTTTCAGGCGAATCATTTCTATCTTTGGAATCGAACGCTCAACAATTGTTTAAATGGTCAACCCATAAGGCTCCTCTCATTATACTTCTTGTTTGATTCGGATTTCAAACCAGGGAGAATCGTGGATAGTATATTCAAATCCGTAATAACAGGAGGTACTATAGATCAGACTGAGTGCATCGAAAACACGCAGGCTTTGCGCCAGCGAAATCAGTAATCCTATTCTGCGAAGGCTTATGGGTGAAAAAAACCGTTTGAAGGCGGAGCGGGCATGGCTCCTCTCCGCAGGAGAGGAGAGCGGAGCCTGAAACCGAGTATCTTTTTCCTCGCTGGGGAAAAAGATGCGTGTTTTTTAATCCAAAAGCCGGAGCATTCTTTTTATTATTGTCAGCTTAGGGCTTCTTTGACCTTTAGGCCTATTTCAGCCGGGCTCTTGGCGACATAGACTCCGGCGGCTTCTAGGGCTTCCATTTTCTCTTTGGCTGTACCCTTGCCTCCAGCGATGATCGCACCCGCATGGCCCATCCTTCGTCCAGGAGGGGCGGTCTGGCCTGCGATAAAGCTCACTACAGGCTTTGTGAATTCGGCTTTAATGTATTCTGCCGCTTCTTCTTCGGCTGTGCCCCCGATTTCACCGATAAGGATAACTCCTTCTGTATCTTTGTCCTCTTTAAAGAGTTTCAGGAGGTCTATAAATTTGAGCCCGACGATAGGGTCACCGCCAATCCCGATGGCTGTCGATTGTCCGAATCCGAGCTGTGTCACCTGGTCCACGGCTTCATAGGTGAGAGTTCCTGACCGGGAGATGATGCCTATCGAACCGGGAGTGTGGATGTGGCCGGGCATAATTCCGATTTTACATTTCCCAGGGGATATGATGCCTGGCGTGTTAGGGCCAATCATACAACAGTCTGTGTCCTTGAGGAATGATTTCACCTTGATCATGTCAAAAGTGGGAATTCCTTCGGTGATGCAGACGATGCATTTGATCCCCGCTGCGGCGGATTCCATAACCGCATCAGCTGCAAAGAAAGCAGGGACAAAAATAGCCGAAGCATTCGCGCCTTCCTTCTCTACGGCCTCGGCAACAGAGTTGAAAACTGGAACCTCGAGATGCGTCGTTCCTCCTTTACCCGGAGTGACACCGGCAACCACGGCTGTTCCGTATTCCTGCATCCTTTGGGTGTGAAATGTCCCTTCTCCTCCTGTGATTCCCTGGACCACAACCCGCGTTTTTTCATCGATGATAATACTCATTTTCTGCTCCTTTCGTCACTTATTGTTTGGCAAGGGGAACGACTTTCTCAGCCGCCTCCTTCATCGACTCTGCCGGAAAAAAGGAGAGGCCTGATTCTTTAAGAATCTTCTTTCCTTCTTCGACGTTTGTTCCTTCGAGTCTGACCACCATTGGAATAGTCAGGCTCAATTCCTTGGCGGCATTCACAATGCCGCTCGCCACTAAATCGCATCGGACAATACCTCCGAAGATGTTGATCAGCGCGGCTTTGACATCCTCATCCGAAACAAGAATCTTGAATGCATTCTGGACAGCCTCTTCCGAAACACCGCCTCCAACATCAAGAAAGTTGGCCGGCATCCCTCCTGAGTGCATGATGATATCCATGGTGGCCATGGCTAATCCAGCTCCATTCACCATGCAGCCGACATTCCCGTCCAGCTTAATGTAGTTCAGGTCGAATTTAGAGGCTTCCACTTCCAAGGGGTCTTCCTCATCCAGGTCCCTCATTTCTTTGATGTCGGGGTGCCGGGGAAGGGCATTATCGTCAAAATTCATTTTCGCATCCAGGGCGAGGACATTGCCCTGTTTGGTCACAAGCAGGGGATTAATTTCAGCCAGGGAGGCGTCTGTGGCTTCGAAGGCTTTGTAGAGGCTCATGATGAACTTGACAGCCTGTTTAAAGGTGTCTCCTATAAGGCCCAGCTTGAAGGCGAGATTCCTGGCTTGGAAGGCGAGAAATCCCGTGGCTGGGTTGATGTATTCTTTGAAAATCAGCTCCGGAGTCTCGGCTGCGACTTTTTCTATCTCGACACCGCCCTCTGAAGATGCCATGACAACTGGTGCTTCCTTAGCCCTGTCTATGACGATTCCGATGTACAGTTCCCTGTCGATATCCAGAGCTTCTTCGACCAAGATTCGTTTCACAGGTTTTCCTTCTGGCCCTGTTTGATGCGTGACCAGGGTCATCCCGATCATCTCCTTTGCGATTTTTTCGGCTTCTTGAGAGCTGCTCGCAAGCTTGATTCCACCTCCCTTGCCTCGTCCACCCGCATGCACCTGGGCTTTAAGCACAACCTTGGGACCGATCTCCTCTGCAATTTCCCTAGCTTTGGAGGGATCATCAGTCACTTTTCCCTTAGGGATTTGAACCCCATGCTGATTGAGGATTTGTTTGGCTTGGTACTCATGAATTTTCATTGTTTTTTTATCCTTTGTTGGAGTCGTTCAACTCACTTTGGAGTCCGTTCTGTGATTAGACTGGAGATGTTTTCTTCAGGCCTCAGAGTTCTGTCTGGAAAAGCGCGGAATCAGATTTTTACTTAATGAGCGTTATTCAGCTTTGTTCTTACTCTTTCCTGTATTTCTTTTTCCCTTCTTCATACAGGTCGCCGCCGTGCATGTCATTAATGACAATACAGGGAAAGTCTTTGACTTTGACTCTTCTGATGGCTTCAGGGCCCAATTCTGGATAAGCAATGACTTCGGCTTCTTCTATGGTTTTCGAAATAAGAGCCCCGGCTCCTCCCACGGCCGCAAGATAGACGGCTTTGTGTTTTTTTAAGGATTCCTTGACTTCTTCATTCCTGGATCCTTTGCCGATTGTGCCTTTGAGACCAAGGGAATGAAGAGTGGGGGCAAAGGAGTCCATCCTGTAGCTGGTGGTTGGTCCCGCGGACCCTATGGGTTTTCCAGGACGAGCAGGAGTGGGTCCCACGTAATAGATGATCTGACCCTTGACATCGATCGGTAGCTCTTTCCCTTCATCCACAAGTTCAATCAGTTTTTTATGAGCGGAATCCCTCCCTGTGTAGAGGTAACCTGTGATGAAGATTCTGTCTCCAGCCTGTAGTTTCTCTATGGTTTCATCTGAAACCGGAGTTTCGATCCTGTGCTCAGCCATTCTCTCTAAAGCTTAAGCAAGTCGATGACTGTCCGGACAGCTGCTTCAGAATTTTTGATCATTTCTTTCTCTTCATCTGTAAGGTCAATCTCAATGATCTCCTCGACTCCTTCAGCGCCTAACTTGATGGGGACTCCGAAGTATATACCATTGATCCCATACTCTCCTTCCAGATAGGCTGCGCAGGGGAGTATCTTCTTTTTGTCTTTAACGATGGATTCCACCATTTCTGCGACAGCGAGCGAGGGCGCATAATAAGCGCTTCCCGTTTTCAAATATTTAACGATCTCACCGCCACCCTTTCTGGTCCTATCGATGATTTCATTGAGCCTGTCTTCAGGGATGAAGTGGGAGACAGGAATTCCAGAGACTGTCGTGTAGCGTGCAATTGGAACCATGGTGTCCCCATGTCCTCCGAGGACGAGTGCTTGGATGCTCTCAACGGAAACGTTCATTTCCATAGAGAGAAATGCTCGAAAGCGAGTGGTGTCAAGGATCCCAGCCATTCCGAAGACTCTGTTTTTCGGGAATCCGCTGACCTTGAAAGCGGTGTAGGTCATGGCGTCCAGAGGGTTGGAGACGACAAGGAGTATGGCGTTGGGGGAGTGCTTGATGACTTCTTCAGTTACGGGCTTCACAATCTTGACATTTGAATCGACCAGCTCATCACGGCTCATTCCCGGTGTTCTGGGTTTTCCGGCAGTGATCACTACGATGTCAGAGTCTTTGGTGTCAGCATAGGAGTTTGTGCCGATGATGGCAGAGTCGTATTTCCCGACCGGTCCGCCTTCGCGAATGTCCAGTCCTTTTCCGATGGGCATGTCTTCGATGATGTCCAGCAGGACGACGTCGCCTAGCTCTTTCTCAGCAATCTTGAATGCAGTGACTTCTCCAACATGACCGGCTCCGATGACTGTAATTTTTTTCCTCATTATTAAACCTCCTGTTATATTTGATTATAAAGAGAATGAAGATTATTTCATTCGCACATCTCTTGTTTGCTCAGCTTATGTGCTGTTTAGCCTCTCTTGAGATTCTGGTGCGTGTAATTTTGGATTGCTCTTTAGGGAACCCTGCTTAATTGATACATGAATATAATTCATATTATTTTTGCAGTCAAGAAGAAGTTCAATCGGAGCCAAAAAAAAGAGACAGACACTCTTTTGAAAGTGCCTTGTCTCTTTTTATCATTCTTATGCGTCGAATAGAGCGGCTTCTTAGGTTTGTTTAGACCGAAGCTTGCCTTCTTTCGTCGATAAGTCTATTTTGTGAAGCTTTCCCACTTGTCCTTTAGGTTAGGATCCTGGAGAGTTTCCATGATATAGTCAGCGAGTTCTGCGCCTGTCGCTCCGGTGTCCCGTCCTGTGAGGACTAGTTTTTTCTCGTACTGGCCGCAGATATCCAAAGCCATTTCCAGGTTTTTGGCTCTTTCAGGGTAGCCGATGTGGTTGATCAGCAGGGAGGCGGCACGAATCATGCTGGATGGGTCAGCATACTGAGCCCGTCCTTCCTTTACCATGCGGGGAGCCGATCCGTGGATGGCTTCGAACATGGCGTACTGTTTGCCGATATTGGCGCTTCCAGCAGTCCCAACTCCTCCCTGGAATTCAGCTGCTTCATCGGTCAGAATATCCCCATAGAGATTCGGGAGGACAACGACTCTAAATTGAGTTCGGCGTTTGGGGTCAACGAGCTTCGCGGTCATGATGTCGATGTACCAGTCATCCACCTCGACTTCGGGGTATTCCTTGGCAATCTTGTAGCCGATATCCAGGAATTTTCCATCCGATGTCTTGACGACATTCGCTTTAGTCACGATTGTCACCTTGTTGATGTTATTCTTTTTAGCGTAATCAAACGCCAAACGGATAATTCTCTCTGCGCCCTGGGAAGTGATGACTTTAAAGTCCATCGCCAAGTCTTCGGTGACGTTGATTCCTTTGCTTCCCATGATATAAGCGCCTTCGGTGTTCTCTCGGAAGAACATCCAGTCGATTCCGTCCTTTGGGACTTTGACAGGCCTGACATTGGCGAACAGGTCCAGATAGCGCCGCATGGACACATTGCAGCTCTCAATGTTGGGCCAAGGATCGCCTTTCCGTGGCGTGGTGGTTGGACCCTTAAGAGTGACGTGGCATTTTTTAATCTCTTCCAGGACATCATCAGGGATGGATTTGTTCTGCTCGGCCCGGTTTTCTATGGTCAATCCTTCGATGTTGCGCATCTCGACTTTTCCGCTTTTAACTTCTTCCTGGAGCATGAACTCAAGGACCCGGCGGGCTTCTACGGCAATGAAAGGGCCGATTCCGTCTCCGCCGATGATGCCGATGATAATCGGTTTCACCTGGGAATAATCGATCCAGTCCTGAGCTTTCTTCAATGCTTCCACGCGATTGAGTTGTTCTTCGACAATCTGGCCAAAGTAGTCTTTGGCTTTCTCGATAGCTGAATTACCCATAATTATTCCTCCGTTTAAAGAATGAATTCTTAGAAATAAAAGAATGAAGCAGTTGAAACATCTTATAATTTTTCATCATGAAAATCAACTCAATCACTCAAAAAAAATGTATTTATTTGAGTGTTTGTGTACCCTGAATTATTCATAAAATCTACCGACATCCTATTCTATCTCACAAAAAAGGGGTCTTCTTAAATTAATAACTAAAAGGGATATTTCTAATTTTCTTCTAATTCGGCAGATTTTATGAATAACTCAGGCCCCTGTGTTATTCACGAGTCGAGGTTGCTGTAGATGCGAGGCGTCGGCCTATGAAGCTGTGGTCTTCCAGCGCGATTGGGCCACAACAAAGCAGATGCAGTGAGATCGGCTCGCCCGAAGGGTAAAAGATGCCAACATAAGAATATATGTTATCCTCTAAAGGTATTTTGAAGAAGGTGTTGGCAGATTTTATGAATAACTCATGAAAATTATTTTTGACAAATATCCTCAAACATTCTATACAGTATACGGCTGAATCACAGCGCTTTAGTGGGAGAAATATTCATGTTGGAATCATATTTTAAACACGAATCTGAACGGAGAGAGCAGGGGATACCTCCGTTGCCCTTAAGTCCCGAGACCACTTCGGAAGTTTGTGGACTTCTGGAAAAACCACCTCAAGGAAAGGAAGAACTTCTTCTTCAACTCCTGGAAAACCGGGTGGCTCCCGGGGTTGACCCGGCTGCAAAAGTCAAGGCTGAATGGCTGGCAAAGATTGCGAAGGGAGAAGTGACTTCTCCTGTACTATCCGGCAATAAGGCCGTTTTCCTGCTTGGGACGATGTTGGGTGGATTCAATGTTGAGGCGTTGATCGAGCTCCTGGAAAATAAGGACATGGCTGGCGAGGCGGCAAAGGCGCTGAAACAGATTATTCTTGTCTACAGTGCTTTTGACGAAGTCGCTGAGCTGGCGAAAAAAAACTCTCATGCAAAGGATGTCCTGACATCCTGGGCAAACGGGGATTGGTTCCTTTCCAAACCGCCTTTTCCGGAAAAGATACATGTGAAAGTATTCAAAGTCGAAGGAGAGGTGAATACTGATGATCTATCGCCGGCTAAATATGCATGGAGTCGGCCAGATATCCCTCTTCATGCCCTATCGATGGGAGAGACCAGATTTTCTGGCGGAATCGATACCATCAGTAAATTCAGGGCTGATACTCATGTGGCCTTTGTGGCGGATGTTGTCGGAACCGGTTCTTCAAGGAAGTCTGCCACAAATTCACTGCTCTGGCATATCGGAGAAGATATTCCCTATGTCCCAAACAAGCGAAGAGGGGGAGTTGTTCTGGGCGGTTTAATCGCACCGATCTTCTTTAATACAGTGGAAGACTCGGGTGGACTTCCGTTGTTGTGTGATGTGGCAAAGATAAACACAGGCGACAAGCTCACGATCGACACGAAATCTGGAAACATCATGAGCGAGAGCGGCAAGACAATCGCCTCTTTCGAATTTCAGCCTGTGACTCTCAAGGATGAATACCGGGCCGGAGGTCGTCTCTTTCTGATTATCGGGCGGTCATTAACGGAAAAAGCGCGCAAAGAACTCTCGATGCCAGAGACGGATTTCTTCACAAAGATCGAGAATCCTTCTCCTCTAAAAGGCCAGGGCTATTCTCTTGCCCAAAAAATCGTGGGTCAAGCGTGCGAGATGGAAGGCGTCCTTCCAGGTTCAGCCGTGGAGCCAAAGATGACGACTGTCGGCTCTCAGGATACGACGGGTCCGATGACAGCGGATGAGTTGAAAGAGTTGGCCTGTATGGAATTTCAGTCGGATCTGTTCATGCAGTCATTCTGTCACACTGCGGCTTATCCGAAGCTTGCGGATGTCAAGATGCATAAATCCCTTGCTCGGTTTATCACAGAGCGGAAAGGAATCTCCCTCAAGCCCGGTGATGGCGTTATCCATTCTTGGTTGAATCGTTTTCTGGTGCCGGATACAATGGGGACAGGTGGGGATTCTCATACGCGTTTTCCGATCGGGCTCAGTTTCCCAGCGGGTTCTGGCCTCGTTGCCTTTGCCGGAACCCTCGGTTTCATGCCTCTGGATATGCCGGAATCCGTCCTGGTGAAATTCAAAGGAAAGCTCAATCCCGGAATCACTCTCAGGGATGTTGTCAATGCTATTCCTTACTTTGCTATTCAAAAGGGATTACTGACAGTTGAGAAGGAAGGGAAAAAGAATGTCTTTAACGGCCGAATACTCGAAATGGAAGGTCTGCCTGAGCTGGAGGTGGAACAGGCATTCGAGTTAACGGATGCCACTGCGGAGCGTTCCGCAGCAGGGGGGACTATCGCCCTGAGCGAGGAGAGCGTATCCCGTTATCTCCGCAGTAATATTGCCCTGATGGAAAAATTGATTGAAGGCGGTTACCAGGATGCTGAGACCTTGAAAAAAAGGATTGAAACCTGCAGGAACTGGATTGAAAATCCAACTCTACTCAAAAGAGACGAAAATGCGGAGTACGCCGCTGTGCTGGAGGTTGACCTTGCCGCTGTCAAAGAGCCGATTCTCGCCTGTCCGAATGATCCGGATGATGTGAAACTCTTATCTGAGGTGGCTGGTGACACTGTAGATGAAATCTTCATTGGCTCATGCATGACAAACATCGGACATTTCAGAGCAGCTGGGAAGATTTTTGAAGGAGCGGGCTATTCGAATACTCGAATTTGGTTAACTCCTCCTACAAAGATGGACAGGGCGCAGTTGATCAGAGAGGGTTACTATTCTATTTATTCCAGTGTAGGCGCGCGAACCGAGATTCCCGGATGCTCCCTGTGCATGGGCAATCAAGCCAGGGTTCATCCCAAAGCGAATGTTATATCGACTTCAACGCGGAACTTTGACAACCGTATGGGAGATGGTGCCCGTGTTTATCTGGGGTCGGCAGAGTTGGCAGCTGTGGCCACCCTTTCAGGTAAACTCCCCACTCGGGAGGAGTACTTCTCAGTCATTAAAGAGAAAGTATTGCCGAATGAGGACGACATCTACCGCTATCTCCAATTTGACAAGATGGAGAATCTCTCTCTTGAATACTGAGCTCCTCATATTTATAAAACTCTGTTTTCGTGTATAAAATAACTGCCCTATTGGATGATTGATCAAACAAAAAAAGAGGATAAAAAAGGGAGAGAGCGGGTTCCGTTGAAAGTTATGCGTTGTTGTGATTCCACTATTCAATACAGAAAAAAGTATTATTCATGATTTACGACTCAACGCTATTTCGGAGGAAGTCCAATGATTGATTTAAACGGAAAGAAAGCTTTAATCACCGGAGGGTCCCGGGGAATTGGCCGGGCCACTGCCCTTTTTTTTGCCAGAGCTGGAAGCGATGTCGCGATGAATTATCTGAGCCGGGAGAAAGATGCCGAAAGTGTGAAAGCGGAAATCGGGAGAATCGGTCGAGAGTGCCTTGTGTACAAAGCCAATATTTCAGTGAAAAGGGATGTGGACGAGATGGTTGATGGACTGATCCAGAAATGGGGAAAGATAGATATATTAGTCAACAACGCGGGAATCTGGACCTATGGAGAGATGGGAGACATGACAGAAGAGGTCTGGACAGAAACGATGAAAATTAACTTAGATGGAGTATTCTTCGCGTGCAATGCTGTCATTCCTTTCATGAAGAAGAAAAAGATGGGATGGATCATCAATGTGGCTTCAACGGCTGCGGTCAGGGGGGAGGCTTTCCACTCTCACTACGCAGCCAGTAAGGGAGCCATAGTCTCTCTGACAAAATCCCTAGCTTCGGAATTAGCCGCGCACAATATCCGCGTCAATTGTGTTGCCCCTGGATGGGTGGATACTGATATGTGCTCTGAAGTCTTCAGCGACCCTGATTTTCGGATGAAGGTTCAAGAGTCTATTCCTTTGAAACGAATTCCTCCTCCAGAGGACATTGCTGGCCCGATATTGTTTCTGGCCTCAGACTTGGCCAAACATATCACAGGAGAAGTTCTCAACGTGAACGGCGGTTCTGTTCTGTGTGCATGAAATCGCTTGCGAAATTCTCCGTATTTTGATAATTTTAAAGGAGCAATCAGAAGGAGGCCTTGATGGAGGAAGAGATTGGAAAAATTACTCATTATTTTTCCAAAATAAATGTCGGTGTGTTGGAGTTAACCAAAGGAGAACTCAATGTCGGAGACACCATACACATCAAAGGACACACCTCAGATTTTTACCAGAAAGTTGAATCCATGCAGGTGGAGCACAGCCCTGTAGACACAGCTAAACCCGGTGAGCCGGTCGGGATAAAAGTCGAAAGTCCCGTCAGAGAAAATGACGTCATTTTTAAAGTGACAGAAGATTGAGGCACCTGCAGTTGGTAATAAACTCCTTTCTTCCAGCTTAATTCCTGTAACACTGGATGAATGAGAAATAACAGGGAGGAGTAGTCATACAGAATCATACCCTTTAGAGGTGACAATAAGAGGTGAAAATTCACCCCCTTATATCACCTTCTCAGGCGATTGACTGTATCCTGCACCTCTGGCAGGATAGGGGAACGCCTGGAGGGAGTTCTATACAATAGAGGTATAGTCCAGGGTGAAAAAAAATAACCCCAATCAGAATCCCTCGAAACAGGCTCTTTCTCATTGGAAGAAGGAAAGGTTCGATAAAGCCATGAGAGATGCCGCTTGTGACCAGGGTGGATTCACCACGGTTTCCGGGAAAGAGATTAAGGAGCTGTACACCCCACTTGATCTTGATGGATTTGACTATACGCATGAATTGGGTTTTCCCGGAGAATATCCGTATACTCGAGGGATTCATCCCACCATGTACCGCGGCCGCATATGGACGATGCGTCAGTTTTCCGGCTTTGGGTCAGCCGAAGACACGAATAAGAGGTACAAATACCTTCTTTCTCACGGCCAAACTGGCTTGAGCGTCGCTTTCCATCTTCCCACTCTGATGGGGATTGATTCTGACCACCCCCTGGCTGAAGGAGAAATAGGAAAGTGTGGAGTCGCGATAGATTCGCTGGCAGATATGGAGATTCTTTTTGATGGAATCCCTTTAGATAAAATTTCCACCTCAATGACGATCAATCCTCCCGCCGCTGTTTTGTGGGCCATGTACATCGCTGTTGCCGAAAAACAGGGCGTCTCTCCGAAAGTGATTTCAGGCACGATTCAAAACGACATCCTCAAAGAATACATCGCTCAAAAGACTTTCATTTTTCCACCTGAACAGTCTATGAAGCTGATAGTGGATACGTTCGAATACGGAGCCAAAGAAGTTCCCAAGTGGAATACAATTTCCATTTCTGGGTATCACATCAGGGAAGCGGGCTCCACAGCCGCTCAGGAATTGGCTTTTACTCTCAGGGATGGGATTGAGTATGTGGAGTGGGCACAGAAAAGGGGGCTCGATGTCGATGAGTTTGTTCCCCGCCTCTCCTTCTTTTTTAACGCACACAATGACTTCTTTGAGGAGATCGCTAAGTTCAGGGCTGCGAGGAAGATCTGGGCCGAGGTGATGAAGGAAAGGTTTAAGGCGAAAAATCCAAGGTCTTGGTGGTTGCGGTTCCATACCCAGACCTCTGGAGCTTCTTTGATGGCTCAACAGCCCCAGAACAATGTCGTCAGAGTGGCCATTCAGGCTCTGTCCGCTGTTCTAGGGGGAACCCAATCCCTCCACACGAATTCCCTGGACGAGACGTATGCCTTACCATCAGAAGACGCGGTCACGATTGCCCTGAGGACTCAGCAGATCATTGCCCATGAAAGCGGAGTGGTCAATAGTGCTGATCCCTTAGGCGGTTCCTATTTTGTTGAGGCATTAACCGCCCAGATGGAAAAAGAAGCCAAGGATTATATACAAAAGATTGATGATATGGGAGGAATGGTAAAAGCCATAGAACTTGGTTTCCCTCAGAAAGAGATCGCTGATAGTGCCTACTGGTATCAAAAGGCTGTTGATAAAAAGGAAAAAATCATCGTGGGAGTGAACGCCTTTGAGATGGAACATGAGCCGATTCCGACTTTAAAGATTGATGAAGCTGTGGCCAAACAGCAGCTGGTTCGTTTGAAAAAAGTCAAAGAAACACGGAATAATTCCGAGGTCAAAGCCAAGCTGCAAGATCTAAAAAAAGCGGCTGAAGATGATCAGAATCTGATGCCTTTTCTGCTGGAAGGAGTCAAAGCGTATGCGACTCTTGGAGAGATCATAGATGTACTGAAAGATGTTTATGGTGAATACAAGGAGCCCATAACCTATTAAAGCGGAACCGGAGAAAATTATGGTGAAAAAGAAGATTAGAGTCCTGGTCGCCAAGCCCGGATTAGATGGTCATGATCGAGGGGCGAAGGTAATCTGTCGGTCTTTGAGGGATGCGGGATTTGAAGTGATTTACACAGGATTGAGGCGGACTCCAGAAGAAATCGTTAATTCTGCCATTCAGGAGGATGCGGATGTCATCGGCCTGAGTATTCTTTCGGGCGCGCATAATGTCCTTTTTCCGAAAATCATGGATCTCCTTAAAGAAAAAGAAGCGGGAGATATCACTGTGGTCGCAGGAGGGATTATTCCTGATAAAGACATCCCGTTTTTAAAGAAGATCGGGATATCCGAGATTTTCTTACCTGGCTCCTCCACTGAGGACATAGCGAAATGGATAGAAGGCAACGTGAAGGAGTCTTCTTCCGTATAGATAAAATGAGTGGATTAAACCGCTTGACTTTATTTTTTTAAATGTGATATTAAAGGACAAGTCTGATGGCTAAAAAACATTATTCGTTCATAATCGTCCCCCATCACAAAGGGCAATCCAAGAAAATCTCTCTCACAGAGAAGAGAGTTAGGATCTTAGCGGGAGTGCTCTCGTTTATCGTCATCCTCTTCACTGTATTTCTCGTGGATTATTTCACGATGAATGTCACCCGCCAGAAATACAAAGCCCTCTCGGATGAGAATGCCCGTCAGAAAGAGACCATTGCCCAGTATAAGATTGCCGTGAACAAGTTGAGGAAGGATATCGACAAATTCGATGAATATGCCAAGAAGATCAATGTCTGGGCCGGGCTCCAATCACCCGAAGTCCTGAGAGAGCTCGGAGTCGGTGGTGGGGCAAGAGACGAGGGCCAGCAGGCGAACATCTCGAATCCAGCTGTCGATCCAGGTCTGAAGAGTGCAGAGAGCATATCGCAGAAAGCTCAGGGTATTGATAAGAATCTCGATACTATGGCTAAGTTTTTCGAGGATAAGTCTTACAAAATGGCTACGAGCCCCTCTATCAACCCGACCGCGGGTTGGCAGACGTCGAGCTTTGGTAAGAGGAAAGATCCTTTTACAGGTGAAGAGGAGTACCACTACGGCATCGATATTGCAGCCAGCCATGGAAGTCCCGTATATGCCACGGCAGATGGATATGTTCACAAAATCAAAACAGAATTAACCGGCGGAAAAGTGATTATTCTAAATCACGGAGGAGGCGTGACCACGGTTTACTGCCATTTGAGCAAATTCAACGTGAAAGTGGGTCAGAAGGTGAAAAGGAAGGATATCATCGGGTTTGTTGGGCAGACGGGAAAAGCCATCGGACCCCATGTGCATTACGAAGTCCGGAAGAACGGAAGGGCTGTGAATCCTTACAGTTATATCCTGGAAGAATAAATCTTTCAGATGGATTAAGCGAATTTATCCCCAATCTTGAATCTCCCCCCTAGAGAGAACGCATATGCATCCATAATTTTTCTGTTTTCAGGCTGAAGTCTTTCGATCAAAAAAACACTCTGCTCACCGCAACACACTTCTATCCCTTCTTTCCGAATCCCCACTATTTCCCCAGGGGAAGAAGAGGGAGGGGCAGGATTCTCCATCCTTTTCCCTTTATGGATTTTTATCCGCTTCTCTCCGATGAAGGCAAACGTCGATGGCCAGGGAGTGAAGGCCCTTAATTGTCTTTCAATTTGGAGTGAATCTTTTGTCCAGTCGACGCGGCCATCTTCCTTGCTGAGCTTCGGCGCATAGGTGGCTTGCGAATGGTCCTGCTTTTGGGGAACGATTTTTTCTATCTCATAGATGGTCTTAACAAGGAGTTCGGCTCCAATCTGTGCCAGTCGGGCTTCCAGCTCTGCCGCATTCTCGGAAGGGAGGATATCGATTTCTTCCTGGAAAAGGATATCTCCCTCATCCATTTTCTCGTTGAGTTCGAAGAGCGTAATGCCTGTCTTGTCTTCTCCGTTAAGGAGAGTCCACTGGACAGGAGACGCCCCTCTGTATTTGGGTAAGAGGGAGAAATGGACGTTTACAGAGTTGAACTTCGGGAGATAGATAATCGAGGAGGGAATGATCTGGCCGTAGGCGACCACGACGTTTAAGTCTGGCTGGATGTCTTTAAGCTTTTCCAGCGCTGTGGGATCCTTTTTGATCCTGGAGGGCTGATAGACAGGGATATTCAGGTCAAGCGCCTTTTTTTTGACAGGGCAGGGCATGAGTTTTTTCCCTCGTCCTGTCGGTTTATCGGGTTGCGTGATGACCAGCTCGATGCTGTGGCCAGCATCTCGAATTCTTTGTAAAGAAGGAAGAGCCGGAGCAGGACTTCCAAAAAAAACAATTTTCATCAAATCTTGTCCGTTGGGGCCCGTTTTTTCAGCTTTTTTTTGATTATATCTTTCTTGAGTGGAGATAGATTTTCAAAAAAAAGCTTTCCGTTCAAGTGGTCGATCTCATGACAAAAGACTCTGGCAAGAGTACCTTCCGCTTCGATGATTTGTTCTTTTCCTTCTAAATCCAAACCCTTCACGACCACACGGGATGGCCTGGTCACTTTCTCATTGACGTCAGGGACCGACAGACAGCCTTCTTCCAGGATAATCTCTCCTTCTTGGATGATGAGCTCGGGATTTATGAGAATGATCAAATCCTCGCTTCTTTCTCCTACTGACAGGTCGATGGTTATCAGCCTTTTACTCACGTTGACTTGGGGAGCCGCCAATCCTATACCAGGAGCTGCATGCATGGTTTGAATCATGTTTTGAGCCAGTTCCTCGATCTCTTTATCAATGGTTTTTATTTCATCGGCTCTCTTAACCAGTGTGGAATTTCCGTATTTAATAATTTCGAGTATAGGCATTTTTCTTCAGATTTAAGATTTTTATTCTAAAGGATATTAACCGTTTGTTCAATTGTTAATCTATGGGGACGTTCCCCAAGGTACCACCTTAGCCCAATAATTTCATCCGCATCACATATTTCTATAAACGGATGGCTAAAATGGAGTTTATGGGGACGTTCCCCAAGGTACCACCTTANNGCTAGGGTGGTACCTTGGGGAACGTCCCCATATTATTGGGGAACGTCCCCATATTACAGGTCTTTGAAGTAGATGAAGCGATTTTTCTCGAGATTCTGGAGAAAAAGAGCCAGGCGGTTATGCAGTGGTTCGACCTTTTCTCCGAATTTTCCCTTCAAGCCTTGAGCAATTTCTTTCACTGTTTTCTTGCCATCACACCATTCCCAGACAAAACTCCCCACGTCATCAAGCTTGACCTTGTAAAAGGGGTGTTTCAGACGAGGAAGTATATGTTTTTTAAAAAAGGGATGCGTGAATTTAGGCTTGAGGAGGATAATTAGATCCTCTTCTGATTTCTCCCACTCGATGTTTCTGACTGGGATGAGCTCTAAAAGGTTAATCTCTGGCTTTTCGTCTCTGCTCTTCTTCACAATCGGTTGGATTCAGTTTTTTATTTTTCTTGCTGAGTTTTATTTTTCTCCGGATGAAGCTCCGGTTTCACCCGAAGCGATCATTTTTTTATAGGGGAAATAGATCAGGATGAATCCGAGGATAAAGAAAATCAAAAGACCCAGCCATTCGGTTCCCCAGACTTCGGGAAGCCTGATCTTTTCCTTCAGAGCTTCGATTCCTGAGGTCACGATTCCCATCAGAGCCTGACCAGCTATCAGCCCCGAGGCAATCAAAAGACCTATGTTTTCGACTATCTCTTTCCCTTTGGCTGTTGGATTTTTCTTAGCTACAGCTCTATCCAGGAAGTATTTGATGACTCCTCCGAAGAAGATACAGGCTGTGGCTCGAAAAGGAAGATACATTCCCACAGCGATGATCATCGGGGATGGAGAGCCGATGAGGATCAGGCCGATTCCCATCAGCATGCCTGCAATCACCAGAGGCCAGGCCATCTCTCCTCCGACAATTCCCTGAGCCATCATGGCCATCAGATTGGCCTGAGGCGCGGGGAGAGCATCACTCCCAATCCCTTTTGTGCTGTGGAATAGTTGGAGGGCGAAAGTCAATGTTAAGGCCGCTGCCACGACACCGATCATTCCTCCGATCTGCATGCGCCAGGGAGTTCCGCCGAGAATATGCCCGACCTTCCAATCCTGGATCATGTCTCCGGCCACACCAGCCACGCAGCAGACAATCGCAGCTACACCTATGACAGCCGCGATTCCCGGGGCTCCTCTTTGTCCCATCAGGACCATCATCAAGGCCGCGATGAGCAGAGAGGTGAGAGTCAGACCGGAAATCGGGTTGGAAGAGGAGCCGATAATACCCACAAGGTATCCGGCCACAGCTGCAAATAGAAGGCCCATGACGATCATGACTAGTGTTGCTACGAGAGATGATCCCATGCTTTTCGTAAACACATTGTAGAGAAAGACCATCGGGATGATCAGGGCGATAATGGCTATTATGATAGAAGGAAAAGGCAGGTCTTTGTCGGTTCGGATCGTTTCTGAGGGGCCTCCTGCACTCACTTTTTTAACATCAGCAATGGAGCGACCGATTCCTGTGATGAGGCTTTGTCGCATTTTAAACAGTGTGAAGAAGGCGCCGACGAGCATGGCTCCGACGGCAATGGGCTTGACTTGGGAGTTATAGGCGGAGACGGCCATGTCTGTCCAGTTTCCATCAAAACCAGATACGATTTCACCCAAGTCTCCGCTGATAAAAAGGAGAATGGGCATCAGGAAGAGCCATCCCAGCACCCCACCGGAAAAGGTGAGAGCGGCAAGCTTGGGCCCGATGATGTACCCGACTCCGGTCATGGCCGCATTGGCTGCCGGCGTTTCTACGAACATTCTCCCTTTGATTGAACCACTTTTGGCGACTTCAACATTATCACTATCGAGGTAAGTGATGCGAGAGAGGCCAGGAATACTGAATACTTTTTGAGCATAGGGTTTGATGAACTGGAGTCCACTCGAATTAGTGAAGAATTCGACAAGTCCTCCCAATCCCATGGCCCAGAACATGTAGGCGGCTTGTGAACCGCCTTTCTGACCAGTCTTGACCATCTCTGCGCAAGCCGTGCTTTCTGGAAAAGGCAGATCGGCATCCTCAACGAGAGTGCGCCGGACAAGGATGATGAGCAGAACTCCGAGGATTCCTCCAACCAGCATGAGGAGGGACGATTTGAAGAGATCGAATTTCTCCCAAAGGGGCTGGCCTTCTATCCTGACAAGAAGAAAGGCAGGGATAGTGAAGATCGCTCCGGCCGCCAGGGCCTCTCCAACGGCTCCGGTAGTTCGGGCCAAATTTTCCTCAAGAATTGTTCCTTTAAGCGGGCGCAGCACTGCCATGGCAATGACTGCGGCCGGAAAGGTGGCCGCAACTGTCATTCCAACAAGAAGACCTAAATAGGCGTTCGCAGCGCCCAGCACAATGGCCATAATGATTCCCAGAAATATGGCCTTAAAAGATATTTCTTTCATGGATTGTTCGGGGGGAACATAAGGCTTGTAGGCTCCATTGCTCATGATGACCTCCTCATGTCATTACTAGACGTTTTTTGATTATATATTTTTTACAGAAGAAAAAGTCAAGGAAAAATAAAATCGGTATTGATGATTAAGATTTTGAAACCGGATGAGATGGAAGCAATCGGGGCCCGGCTTTTGCGTAAAAATTCAGGGGGCAGGCCTTGTCAGTGATGATTCCAAGTGACGGTGTGACATATTAGAGCGGGTTTAATCTCAAAAGCAGGCGTTAACGTTGCCTCTTGTCTAGTGAATATCATAATAGTCAAAGCCTGACTACAAATAACTTTCAAGACCTATCCCTGATTTGTCTCGCCAAAGCCTGATCCTAATTAACTTTCAAGTTCTGACTCCAAAACGAAGCGCATTGGCCCCGTTTCAGAGTTCAGCCTCAAGCCTCGTTCATTTTTTTTATTTGCGTCAATGGGGAAATTGTGCTAAATAAATGCTGTACAAGGAGAGGCACCGAAATGAGTTTGATGAATTCCCTCAAAGACAGACTGCTTTGCGATTTAGCGATAGACCTGGGAACGGCGAATACATTAGTTTTTCTGAAAGGAAAAGGAATTGTCGTTCAAGAGCCATCAATCGTCGTCGTCAACAAGCAATCGGGGAAGGTGGAAGCTGTCGGAACTCGGGCAAAAGATATGCTTGGAAAAACCCCAGCTGACGTCTTGGCCATCAAGCCTATGAGAGATGGCGTTATTGCAGATTTTGAGATGGCGGAAAAGATGCTTGATTTTTTTATTAAGCAATCCACAAACAGCCGCATGTTTTTAGTGAGGCCAAGAATAGTTATAGGAATACCCACAGGAATTACTCAAGTTGAGAGGCGTGCCGTTAAGGATGTGGCCATGCGGGCCAAAGCTTCTGAAGTGTTTCTGGTACAGCAGCCAGTGGCAGCTTCAGTCGGAGCCGACCTTCCTATTTCAGAGCCGACAGGAAATATGATAGTGGACATCGGGGGAGGAACGACCGACATCGCAGTTATCTCCATGAATGGAATCGTGTTTAATCATTCCATCAGAATAGCCGGAAATGAGATGGACGAAGCCATCATCCAATACCTTAAAAGAAAGTATAACCTGCTCATCGGAGAACGAAGTGCAGAACAATTGAAAATACAGATAGGTTCGGCTTATCCGTTGGATGAACCAGTATCCATTGAGATAAAGGGAAGAGATTTAGGAGAGGGGATTCCGAAAACTCTTATTATAGATGACCAGGAAATCAGAGAAGCGCTTGAAGATGTTGTTTCGTCTATTATCGATGCCATCCGCGTTTCTCTTGAAAAAACACCTCCTGAGCTTTCTGCTGACATCATTGACCGAGGCATTATCCTCACAGGAGGAGGAGCTCTCCTCAAGAATTTGGATAAGCGCATTAGAGAGGAAACCAAGTTGCCCGTTTTTATTACAGAAGATCCTTTGACCACAGTTGTCCTTGGTGCCGGCAAGTTGCTTGACGATTTAGACCTTTTAAAAAAGATTTCTTTAATTTAAGCCTTTTTTAGTTTCATGCCTTTTTTCCTGAAAGAAAGAAAAAATATCACAATACTCATAGCTTTAATCTTTTTCCACTTCCTCTTGATCTCCATGCAAGTTCCGTTAGGTGAAAAGGCGAGTGTTTTTGAAAAGTCAGTCTTTTCAGTCTTTTCTCCCATTCGGCATGGGATTCTTTCTTTCTTCAAGGGCATCGGGAATGTCTGGAAAAATTATTTTCATCTCAGGAATGTTCAGAATCAAAATGAAGAAATGAAAGAAGAGATTTTTTATCTCCGACAGGAAAACAATCTCCTCCGAAATGCCCTTCAGAGGTTCCGGAGCGAGAAGGAAATTGAGGAAAATCTTTTGGCTCTGCATGAAAATATCTTGCCGGCTCAAGTCATCGGACTCGACCCGAGCAACTACCATAAATCCGTTATCATCAATAGAGGGACATTGGATGGGATTAAGAAAAACATGGTCGTTCTGGATAAGAACGGCAATTTAGTGGGACGAGTCATTGATTCTATCTCACTCAAAGAAGCCCGGGTTCAGTTGATTACAGACAATGAAAGCGGAATCAGCGTGTTCACTCAAATAAATAGGGTTCAGGGAATCCTTGAGGGAGATGGGAAAGGCCAATGCCTTATGCAGTATGTTCTGGCAACGACCACTCTGGAAGAAATATCCGAAGGTGAGGATGTCTTCACATCAGGCTACGACCGGATTTACCCTTTAGGGCTCAGAGTTGGCAGAATTCTTTTGATCGCATCGGACGCATCACTCCACAAACACATTATTGTTGAACCTTATTTTGATTTTCGTTTTTTGGACCAGATCGCTGTCATCATGAAGGATCCTAAGGAGTTATTCAAGGATTAATGAGGATGAAAGATTTTATACGAGTCGCTATCGGAATATTAGTGGCTTTTCTCTTCTACACAATTTTTAGCAGGATTTCTCCTTTTTCCCTTCTTTTCTTTAATGTGTTCAGTCTTGTCGTTTTCTATTTTGCTGTTGAAAAAGGGGAGATCTTTGGCTCCTGCTTGGGGGCTGGCTGCGGTCTTCTCCAGGATTATTTTTCTTTTGGAGTCTACGGAGTCGCCGGCCTGGCGAAAACGATTTCCGGGTTTTTGGCTGGGTACATTTCCAAAAAGATCGATGTCCAACCTCCGCTGCGCAACTTCTTCTTTCTTCTCCTGCTGCTCAGCTTTGAACTTGTTTTGTGGGTTCTGCTCTTTTCTTTTATTATCCCGGAGACTCTGGATACAGGAGGCGGTTTGATATTGTTTCAGCCTTTAATCACCGCTTTCCTGGGTAGCATTTTATTTTTTATCTTGAGAAAAATAAAAAAGAACAAATATTGAGTCGAACAATGAAACAAGAAAAAATTTACGAAGACCTTTTTCCGGTTTTAAAAAGAGTTAAATTAGTTTTTATCCTTGTGGTGGTATTCTTCATTTTTTTAATACTGAATTTCTGGAAAGTGCAGGTCCTCGAACATGAAGAATACTGGGAGAAGTCAGAGGCGAACAGGATGAGGGAGATCTCTCTGCCTTATCAACGGGGATTAGTCTTTGATAGAGAGGGGATTATTCTGGCTAATAATACTGCCTCTTTCAGAGTATCTCTCATCAGAGAAAATTGTGAGGATTATGATCAATCCTGTCGTCGAATTGCACGACTTCTTAATATCGAAGAGCGTGTTTTAAAAGAAAGAATAAAGAAATATGAATCCTTGCCGCTTTTCAGGCCGATTGTCGTGAAGGAAAACCTTACCTTTGAAGAAGTGGCACTGATTGAGGCCAGAAAATTAGAGCTTCCCGAATTAGTTCTCCAATCAGAGCCAAAAAGATTCTATCCCTTCGAGAGTTTGGCCGCCCATGTCATCGGATATTTGCAGGAGCTCTCACCCGAAGAGATGAAAAGGGATGTTTATGAACAGAGACGCCTGGGAGACATGGTGGGGAAGACCGGAATAGAGAAACAATATGAAACGGCTTTAGTGGGGAATCCCGGTCAACTCGTTGAGGTTGTGGACAGTTTAGGAAGGGGGAGAGAAGAACTCGACAGACGTGAACCCCTTAAGGGGCAAGATCTGACAACAACCTTAGATTTCAACCTTCAGGAAGAGGCTGAAGAGATGCTGGAAGGAACAGAAGGAGCGATAATCGTTCTGGATGTGCGGAATGGAGAGATATTGGCTTTAGCCAGTTATCCCAATTTTGATCCGAATAAATTCATCAACCGGTTTACTTCCGAAGAATGGCTTGATTTAGTGAACAGCCCTGAGTTTCCGTTGCTGAATCGAGCCATCGGAGGACTGTATTCACCCGGTTCCGTCTTTAAATTGGTCATGGCCTTGGGAGCTCTTGATTCGGGAATCATCACTGAAGAAGATACCTTTATCTGCCGGGGTGAAACGACGATTTATAATCATCCCTTTTCCTGCTGGCGTGAAGAGGGACACGGAAAAATGGGTTTTTATGAGGCTATACGGCATTCCTGTAACATATATTTTTATAATGTAGGGAAAGAACTGGGAATCGAAGAGATATCCCGCTACGCACGAATGCTTGGATTGGGAGCAAAAACAGGGATTGATTTACCCGGAGAAAAAGACGGATTGGTCCCTGATTCCCAGTGGAAGATAAAAGCCAAGAAAGAGCCATGGCAAAAGGGGGAAACGATTTCTGTTTCTATCGGCCAAAGCTTCATGCTTGTGACTCCTATCCAGATTGCTGCCCATACGGCTCTTATTGCCAATAGAGGGATCCATGTGATCCCACATCTACTTAAATCAATATCCGGTAAAGGGGGAGAGAGTGGCAGAGGATACAGCATCCTGAGCAGTCAAATAGTGAACATCGATCCATCCATTTTCGAAAAGGTCATACAGGGAATGTGGGAAGCTGTGAATGATCAAGGCACAGCATGGGCGGCAAACGTATCTGGTTATGACGTCTGTGGAAAGACAGGTTCAACTCAGGTGATCAGTGAAGATAAATCAGAAGAGGCCGAGGAGGAGAAAAAAGTAGAGGAAGGAGAAGAAGAGGAAGAAGAAGTGAAAACACACTCGTGGTTTACGGGATTCGCACCGAGAGAGAGCCCAGAGATTGTTGTCACTGTTCTCGTCGAATATGGGGGAATGGGAGGCGCCACGGCCGCCCCTCTCGCAAGGAGATTGTTTAATTTATACAGGAAGAAATATGATAGATAGAAGCCTTCTGAAGCACATCGATTGGATTCTCATCAGCTTATTGCTCTTGAACTCAATAATTGGCCTGGCCTTCATTTACAGCAGTTCACACTATCTTCCAGGAAATTATTATTTAAGACAGATGATATGGATAGTTGTCAGTATGATCGCTCTTTTCCTTCTTCTCTCAGTGGATTATAAGGCATTGGTCTCTTTTTCTGCATATTTGTATATTCTCGCCATGTTGGCTCTTGTGGGAGTTTTGCTTTTCGGTAAATTTGTGGCTGGAGCCAAGAGTTGGTACCGTCTCTCGTTTCTTCAATTCCAGCCTTCTGAGTTGACAAAGATAGTTCTCATCATTCTCATGGCTTCTCTCTTTTCTAAGTTCAGACAAGATTACGTTTCCTGGAAAAAAGGATTTTTGAGTGGCGCAGTCACCGCAATCCCAGTTTTCTTGGTGGCGTTGCAGCCAGATCTAGGAACGGCTTTGAGCTATGTGCCCATTTTCTTGGGTGCGCTCATTCTCGCCGGGATAAACAGGAAAACATTCGTCTATATATTGATTGTGACCATGATTATTGGTGTGATCGGCTGGAATTTTGGGCTAAAAGAATACCAGAAAAAAAGACTGACTACACTCATCTCTCCAAGCAAGGATCCTCTCGGCTCAGGCTATCATATCCTGCAGTCGAAGATCGCCATCGGTTCTGGTGGGTTTTTAGGAAAGGGATTTAGAAAAGGAACGCAAAGCCAGCTCAGATTCTTGCCTGCGCGGCATACGGATTTCATATTTTCAGTTGTTGGAGAAGAATTCGGATTCCTGGGTGTTGTTCTTGCCTTGATGAGCTACTTTGCCTTCCTGTACAGATTGTATCAATCCGTCGGGCAGTCTCAAGACAGGGCAGGAATTTACATCGTTTTTCTGGTCGCGGTAATGATTACCTTCCAATTTTTTATCAATGTAATGATGGTCATTGGCCTTTTTCCCATAACAGGGACTCCCTTACCTCTGCTCAGTTACGGAGGCTCTTCTCTTCTCGCCAATTATTTGGGAGTTTCACTCGTCCTCAACGTCAAAATGCGAAGATTTGTGTTTGTTTAAAATATGGGGACGTTCCCCAAGGTGCCACCCTA
>JABAOF010003682.1_pt1 | contig 50096 bp, 39 predicted proteins | sample 7062171 | NCBI WGS metagenome assembly JABAOF01 (sample SAMN14538628, study PRJNA623070) | marine sediment metagenome | biome: marine biome [ENVO:00000428]; feature: marine pelagic biome [ENVO:01000023]; material: deep marine sediment [ENVO:00002113] | place: India: Gulf of Khambhat ... | reverse complement strand
GGTAGGTTCAGTGGTGAGGGTGGTAGTGGGTGGTGATGAGTCAAGTGGTGTAATTATAGTCGAATCAGTAGCACCTCCGGCGGTCCCTTCAACACCCAGATAACAATATTGGTTGCCTCCTCCGGAAACAGTGAAATTTGCTGAAACAACTACATATAATCTATCACCGGAGTTAAAAGCTACTGGGTTGGTATTAGTAGCCAACCAGGTATATTTGGTCATAGAAGTGGTAAGCTGGTTCGTGGATTGAGAATCAATTAAAAGTGTTCCGGTTTGGCTATTTAGATAGATGCGGACTCTGGGATATCCTACAGCGTCAGTTCCATCCTGACTTGCCCAGATTTCAAAAGTCCAAACAGCACCAGCTGGAATTGTCCCTGAATAGTTAGGATCACCTGCTTGGGTCTCGAAACTGGCAATAACTTTATCGCCCACTGTGTTTAGCCTGGGACCTGTCATGGTAGTTGGCGAAGTATCAGGATTAACCTGACTCAAAACTCTTGCAGTTGCATCAATAGTAGAAGACTCTGAATGTAGATGATAAAGACGGTTTTCGGTCGCAGCTTGACCAGAAAAAGGAAAGCTTAAAATAGCCATAACTATGGCCGGTATAAAAACTAATACCAGTAGTTTGGCTCTAACTCTTATTGCTTCTTTCAATTTTATAACTACCTTCATACCTTCACCCACATTTAGTTAAGCAGTGCTCGCATCCAAGGGCGAGAGGTAATTCAAGAAGCCAAATTACAAATCTTAAACTCCAAATCCTAAGTAAATACAAACTCTAAATTTCTAAATTCAAAACCAGATCTTTCGACAATCAACATAAAATACTTTTAATCCTCACTACTTTAGATATTTTTGTTTTAATATTTTAAATTGTTTAACTGAGTTCAAAACGAAGTGTTAGTCATTCTATATTGTTTAAAACTTAGTGCTCCGATATTCGACTCCATTACAATAATTTTACTAAAGCATATGTAATCTTTAGTTATTTATACTGAGATAGAAAGTCTTTGGCCTTTTGGTTATTTGGGTCAATGGACAAAGCTGTTTGCCATTCTTTAATAGCTTCCTGTTTTCTTCCTTCTTTAATATGCAGAAGACCCAGTTCATTGTGGACACTGGCTAAATCCATTCCGAATGGTTTCAGCTCTACTATTTTGCTGTATTCTGCTATCGCTTTGTCTGTCTCTCCCAGGTCAGCATAGTACTTAGCTAAAACATTTCTTGCTCCAACAAAATTCGGAAAAATACGGATTGACTCTTCGAGTTCAGCAATGGCTTCCTTGCTATCTCCTTTCTCCTTATATAACAAAGCAAGGTTAAAGTGAGCTTCAGCATTGTTGGGATCAAGTTGGGTAGATCTTTTATATTCAGCAAGTGCGCTATCTAGCTGCCCAAGCGCCTGGTATGCTCTTGCCAGAAGGTAGTGAGCCTTGAAGCTTTCTGGATCCTCAGATACTGCCTTCTTCAAATCATTTAAAGCGCTCTTGAAATCCCCTTTAGAGAATCTCTCTTCTCCCTTTTTTAGGAATGTCTTTTCTGCTACTTTCTTTTCTGGTTTCTTAGGCTCACTGCTTACAAAGTACCAAACCGCTAATCCACCAGCAGCTAAAATTAAAATTATTGCCGTAATGATTATAATTCTTCTGCTCACCTTTCCTCCTTTGTTTGGACACAAGACGCAAGCTCCAAGACACAAGAAAGGTGTTTAAAACTGTATGCCCAAACGCTTTGTCAACCTGTGTCCTAAATCCTGAGTCTTGAGTCTTCTCAGTATTCCCACACCGAAACCCGGTTGTACCCTTTATCAGTTATATATATCCGCCCTATTTCCTTGTCTATTGAAATTCCAACCGGAAGGTCCAATTCTTGCTCAGCAATATCTTTATCCCCTGGTTCCTCCTTCCTGTTTCTGGGACCGCCATAGGTAAACAAGAATTTTCCTTCTTTGTTAAATACATATATTTGGTGCGCCAGCGTATCTGCCACATGAAGCCTTCCCAGACGATCAAAGGTAAGTGCGCGGGGCAGTCTGAGCTTCTGGTCTGATGATTTTGCAATTGAAAAAAGGAACTTGCCATCCCCATCAAAGGCCTGGATTCGAGAATTATTCGAGTCAGCTATAAAAACTTTGCCATCTTCCCCCACAGCTACCCCATTAGGGTAAAGGAATCGCCCATTACTCTGCCCTGCTCGACCAAACTTCTTGAGTAGTTTTCCTCTCTTGTTAAAGACTTTAATGCTTTGGTCTCCAATGTCTGTTACATAAAGCCTACTCCGCGCGTATGCGAGACCCAGTGGCTTGATAAGTGCACTCTTTTCCTCATCAGAATCAGGAAACAAACTCAAGAACGTGCCCTCGGGCTTAAAAACTCTTACCTTCTTACTCCGAATATCTGATACATATATATCTTCATCGTCACTAACAGTAATACCTACTGGATAAGGTCGCATGAGGGCTCTCTGGGATGGTTCTACTGATAGTTCTGTTGGTTCTGCATAAAAAGAAAACAGAAAGCGCCCATCTAAATCGAAAGCTACCACTCTCCCGCGAACGCTACTTGCAACAAAAACTTTACCTTTTGAAACTGTGATACCGAGAGGTGCATCCAGTTTGCTGTTTTCACTACTTTCTTCGCCGTAAATATTGAAGAGGAATCTTGGAGACGAATGTATTTCGTTTTCGGTTGCTTTTTCTCTTTGCAGTTTTCTATCTTGCTGGCGGCACGACACCGAAGTACTGACTAAAGCAAATGAGAGTAATATCGACCACCCAATCGCAATCCAAAACTTTTTATTCACCACACACTCCCCATAAAACTATTCCTGAGAAAGAGGTTCCGCATTCAGAGACGTTTCCCCTTTCGACGCTTAGAGCCCCCCGCGAATTTCGCTCATTCTTACTTCTTTCTGCCCCACATGACAGGCATCACACATATTTGGCCGGTCATGACATAGATAACAATCAATAAATTGTGAATCCTCTAAAAAGACTTCAACAATAATTGTCTTTTTTGCTGCAGGCCCATGCAGCCTAATCCATTCACTTTCGGAACCATGAGGAGATGGATAAACATGACATTTATTGCATAGGCCAAAATTGCTTGGATGACATCTCCAACAAATCGACTTTTGCGTAAACCCAAGACGAGCATGTTTCCCACTTTTAAATTCAGGAGAGTGGGGCATTTCCAAACCGTGGCAATCTATACACTTTTTACTAATCTCAAGTGTATGACATCCCCGGCAATGCCACGGTATTTCTGTCGCTATTTTCACAAATTCCCTTCTCGGTTCTCGAGCTTCCCCTATAGCTTCCTCGACATGACATAGCTTACATTCAGCGCTAGCCCTCTTGTTATCATGGCAAAGAACACACTTATCCATAGTCGGAAATTTGGGCACGGGGACATTATCACCGTGAGCAATCGTGTTATGGCAGTATACACACTTGTATCCTCTATCAAGAAAATCCTTATGCCGTACCCGAATACCATGGCGGGTTACAGTTCCATTAGCGACACTACGATGACAGCGATTACAGGAGCCATTGCTTACCATCGACAGTAAAGGTTCATCATAGTTATTGGTAAAAAACAAGAATGCTTCACGGAGATAGTCAGCCTTCTGAACTACATATCCGCTTATGCCAGGTTCTTGATGGCAAGCTAAACACCCTACCTCTCGGTGGGAAGATCCAGCCCAGCTCTTATAATCCTTCCTGACCACATGGCAACGTATGCAAAAAGAAGGCATAGAAGTATAAAAGGATGCCGTTCCTAAAAGAATTATGACTACTATTACCGAAACTATCACACCGAATATCCAATCTCGGCGGCGCTCAATTATAACCTCTGGAGCTTCTGGAACCTCAGAAGGAATAGGAGCTTCAAGGGTTTCCTCAATTGGTTCTACAGCTCTTCTTCTCCTGAACAATGACGATAATGCCAATCCCAAAACGGCTAGCAATAAAAGTCCAACTATCAAAATGCTTAACACCAGGATTGTAGTTCTTGGATCTGCCTGAGGTGCTCTGAGGATTTCTATAACATCCTGCGGGAAGCTTTTTACGCTTTTTGCTAGATCCTCAAGAAGCTTCTGCCAATTGGCTTTCACTATTCCGCACCAAACCTTTTCATTCGAGCTTCAATATCAAAGATAGCTCTGTGGATGTGTCTTGCGTGACAAATTGTGCACGAAGCTTTCATGTGGCACCTCAAACAGAGCTCTTCACCTCTTGCTTTTACAAATTCCGAATGGGCGGGCAAGAAGCCAGGTGGGTGCGGCATTTCGATCTTATGACAACTCTTGCATAGATTCTCCCGGTGACACTGCATACAGCTATCTGGAAATTGTTGTGCCACCTTCCCATGCGTGGCCATCCATGCTTCAGAGTGAGGAAGATCAATCTTATGACACCTTGAGCAGTAGGCTTTTCCATGACAAACATTACAAGTTAAGAGGTTACCCATCCCATGGATTGTTCGCCAATTTGGACCATGGGTTATCTTCCACGTATCGCTATAAACCCTTCTCTCACGAGCTACACCTTCGACATGACAAAGAGTGCAAGCAGTAGATGATTGTTCCAGATTATGGCATTCAAGGCACTTCTCCATAGTACCAAATTCCTTTTTTGGTACACTTCCATTATGGGCTACTGTATTGTGACATTCAGTGCACTGCCATCCCTTTTTTGTAAATTCATCATGACTCACCCTTATAGCATTTTTTACCACAACTCTGGTCTCGACATCCAAATGGCATAGACGGCATTGCTCACGTTTTACATCTGCCGTGACTGGTCGCTTATAAAGACCAGTGATTTCGTTAGAAACCATCCGCAGGACCTTTACCCTCTGAATGCCTATCCCCAATATGCCCGACCGTTGGTGACAGAAATTGCAGGTAACCTTGCGGTGAGAGGACTCTCTCCAGGTTTGGTAATCTCTACTGTGGCAAACATTACAGAAAGAGGGAAGAGGGGTAAGGGCAAAAATGCTATTAACTAAAATAAAGACGGAACAAATGAGGAGGAAAATGATAATTTCTCGCCTCAATATTTTCCCACCCCTCCTTAATAAGTTAATAGCGTAACTACATTTATAATTTGCTTAATCTTTCTTGCCTAGAGCCTTAGCAGATGAATCAGCAACTGCTATTGAGACTCTTTCACCGTAATCTGTTAGGAACGAATCCCCACGAGGGGGAATCTTAAGGGTAAAGCTAGTAACAAGCTCTATAGAGTACTGTTTCATTGTCCAGCCAATATAAAATGAACCGCGATTGGAATCGAAACCCGACAGTACATTAGTCCCATCAATCTCGATAGGCTTCTTGTCCACCGGATATTGCTCCGCAGCACTCGCCTCAATTGCATCTTCAGCCTCTTTCCCTGAGTAATAGTAAGTGATACTTACGTACGTATTTAGAGGTATCCTTGTAATCAAATCTGTGTCATCAGGTTGATATATTGCCTCTGCAATATATCCTTCAGCACCAGCCATTTTTTGTCGGGCGTTGGTATTGAATCCCTTAATGAGCTCGGGTAGCATGTCCAGAGGATGAATAGCAGGTTTTGGTTCTTCTGCCTGCTTTTGAGCAATTGTTTTGATTCGTTCTGCGATTTTTTTGGGGGGGGTTAGAGCTATTACTTCAGCTATGGAAGAAGCAATACAGCCGGCGAAGGAAATAATTACCAGTATGACTGCAAGTATGACTATCTTCTCTTCGACAGAACGATCTGCAAAATTTTTAAACCGCTGCCTCATATCTCACCAACCAAATTATACCATCTTAGTCTGCGTCTTACTATGCTTTTAGTAACAGAAGCGGTATGCTTCCTTAACACCAAACCGTATTCTCTGCTATAATTCGAGCCTTGCATAGAAAAGGACACTAGCTTAAAAACTAGTGTCCTTTTTCTTACGTCATTGTTAAATCCATTACTACATATCAACGCCGACTAGATCGTGGCACCTTATGCAGATAAAGTCAAGGTGCTCGGTGCTGGCATCATAGTCATCAGCAAGCAGCTTGGTCGAGGTCGTTGCACCAGCATGCGGGAAGTCACTACCAGCATTGTAGGTGTTGTAGATGGTTGCGCCGTTGTTGTACCAGTGGCACTTCGCACAACCTACACCTGTGTAGTTGCTTGACTGTGTAACCAGACTGGTATTGTGGCAGTTCCAGCACTCGATCCTTCCTCCTGCGGAGTGGGTACGGTCACTGTGATACTCACCATTCTTTCCACCGCGGAAGTTGGGTTCACCAATTCTCTCATAGTAACCGATGTTTAGGTTGTGGCAATCAGCACACCATACTGAGAGTCTCGGTGCAGCTTCAGCAACGTTGAACGCACGGCTCTTCCACTGGGTGTAGATGGTCTTGCCAACGTTTCCAGATGACGTATCCGGCCAGGAGCCATCACCCAAAGCATTAGCCATGCCAGTGTTAGAGGCTGACAGGGTATCCTGAACCGCTCTACCAATCGCAATCGGATAGCCCGCTGACCATGGAGAGTACGTCTCCATCCACGCCTTATTGTCAGCACTAGTGAAGGCAACTCCACCACGGGCTGCACCAGCCGGGATAACAACGCCACCCGAAGGTGCGCTCCTCAGAAGCTTGTAGCCATTAGTTGCATCAGGCTTCCAAATCAAATTGCTTGCGTTGTGCGGCTGATGGCATGACATACAGGTTAAGAGTGTGGGACCCCAACGCTCTAAACCGCCATGTGCATGATAGCTAGCCCTTGGGGCAGACCACATCATGATCTTGTTCTTAGCAGCGTTATAACGGCGGATATTCACCACAGCGGAGAACTCGCCGGTATCGCCACCGGTCAAGGTCTTGGCCTCCAACCACTGCCAGGTGCTACTGTCGGGAATGGACTTGCCTGATCCAATGGTATGACCATTTGTTGGATAGACAGTTGCATCACCCGCAAAGTATGCAGCCTTGTTGGAGTGAAGATGTGTCCCAACGTGGCAATAGCTACATGCATCATTGGGATCGTCAACCCTCATAAGTTTAAATCCACCACTGGCACGGTGGACAGCGTGGCAGGTCTTGCACTTGTTACTACCTGTTGAATAGCCACCGTGAGGGTTAGCTGTGTACAAACCGCCTGAAGCATAAGAATCAAACTCCCGATAAGAGCCCTCATACTTAGCAGCAGCATCATAGGAATCCTTGTACCTCCAGTTAGAGGCACCCATCTTCCAGGAACCAGACGGATAAGGGTCGTTGCTGTATCCTGTTGATGGGATTCCAGTGGGGCTGTTTGATTCGATGAAGGTAAAAGGAGTGTCTTCACCGCTACCGGGATCTGTAGCCAATGCCAATCCAGTCATAGCGAGTACGAATGTTGCTACCATTAAAATAATTAGTACCTTTCTCATACTTTTCACCTCCTTCCACTAAAATATATTTGAAAAGAGTCTCTTCCATGATTGGCTATTTTATATTTAAACGGACTGAAAATCTTTTATTCTCTTTTTATTCTTTTTAAAATAATGAGAATAAAAAAACCGACCTTTTCAAGTCGGTTGCACTACTAGCTCACTGTGTTCCTTGTGCCCAGGTTCGCGGAACACAGATCGTCGCTCCCTGTTAAGAGTTGTATATATCTATTTTTGCGACTAATGTAGCGACTGCTGGCGCGTTTTATATATTAAGTTGCGAAAGCCAAACTAAGAAGAATGTGAAAATATGCTCAAGGTACAACTTTTAAAATGCCACAACCAATCGGTAACTTTATTGTATCAAAGACCACCAATAATTCAAGGATTTGTCAAATACAATAGCTAAAATGCTGTAAACGGGTGGTGATTTGAATATATTAGAGATAAACTGCAGAAAAACCCAGTTAAAATACATAAAATAGCTTACATTTTACTCTATAAACCCACGCGCTCCTTAAGTTGCTTGATTCTATTCCTGCTTACCGGAACAACTGTCTTTTCTTTATCATTTAGCTGAATTTTATACGAAGACCCTGATGATGAGAAAACCCGGTCAACTTTTCGAAGATTGACTATATAGCTACGGTGAACCCTCATAAAATAATCTTGCAGCCTCATCTCCAGTTGGGCCAATGTGAAATGAGTAAGGTATTTTTCATTATTGCCATACACATAAGTATAGTTATGTACAGCCTGAGCATAAAAGATCTGATCCTGGTCAACAAGACCCACGCCTCTTGAATTTAAGACTACAGGAACTTTGGCTACTTTAAGAGACTGTTTTTCCCCTGGTTCTTTAACCATACTGAACCTTTTCAGCACCGCCTTGACTCTAGCCATAAGCTCCTGAATACTGAAGGGTTTTGTTATATAATCATCGGTACCCAGATTGAAACCCAGAAGTTTAGAAACCTCTTCAGTTTTAGCAGTTAGTATAATTACCGGCGTATCACTCGTCTTAGCATTTCCTCTTATTTGTGATAGAACTTCCCATCCGTCCATCTTGGGTAACATAATGTCAAGAATTACTAAGTCGGGTTTTATCTTAGTAACCTTTGACATAGCCTCTACTCCATTAAAAGCTGTCTCAACACGATAGCCTTCGTGTTCCAAGTTTACCCTGATAACTTTAACTAAATCCCTCTTATCATCAACTACCAAAATTCGTGGTTTGCGCACCTCACACACTCCACTTAATTAAAATAATTTTCATTAAATATTCCGGACACGATCATGCTACTCCACAAACATCACAAATTAATAGAAATAGTATTAGGACAACAACGGATAAAGCCCGATAAGTATCAGCTAGGTAATGGTTCCCTTATTATTCATACCAACTTTCAAGAATTTTGGCAGGGTAAAGCTAAATCTACTCCCCTTTCCCACTTCACTTTCCACCCAGATTGTCCCGCCATGTGCTTCGATAATAGTCTTGGTAACAAAAAGGCCCAAACCAGTACCCCCATCATCCTCCCCTACTATATTAATGCGATAGAATTTTTCAAATAACCCTGGTAAATGCTCTGACGGTATTCCGACACCCTCATCAGCGACAGTAATCAGAACTTTGTCACCGTTATCTTTACCAGAGATTGTTATAGTTCCTCCGTCCGGGGAATATTTTATAGCATTCTCGGTGAGATTAAGTATAACTTGTTCTATTTTATGCGCGTCACCTAAAATAAGCGGGAGTTTATGGGGAAAACCAAATTTAAACCGGTGTGTTTCGCTTCGGAGCTTAGGTGTATTCTTAACAGTAATTTCAATGAGATTTTTAATATCTACCGGTTTAAGCTCTACCTCAAAACGCCCAGCTTCAATTCGCGATACATCAAGAAGGTCAGTAATCATCTTGGTAAGACGTTCAGTCTCTGTTTGAATTACGCTTAAGAACTCAAGCTGAGTTTCTCCACGCAAATGGGCATCCCCCCTTATCAAAGTATCGATGTGTGCTTTTATTGAAGCAAGGGGTGTCCTCAACTCATGAGATACCATGGATACAAAATCAGACTTCGCTTGTGATAACCGGCGTACTTCTGTTACATCGCGAACTATAGTCACAACACCCAATATTTTATCTTCTTCACCCTTAACTATCCCTGTTTGGATCTGAAGAATGATCTTCTGCTTGGGACCAAGCAATTCTACTTCCTCGACCAACTCCTGTCTCTCATTAAGGGTTCTCAATATTAAATCCGTTATCTGTGGCTTCTCAATAACCTTAATTACTGGTCTACCCAGAATATCCTTTCTAAAGATACCTAAAATTTTGATTGCAGAGGGATTAAGCAAGACAATTCTGCCATCAGCGTCAATAGCGATGACCCCGTCTGCCATACTGTGAAGGATGGATTCTATCCTGCTTTTCTCCTCAGCCAGATGCTTAAGTAATAGCACCTTCTCGACAGCTGCTGATGCTCGTTCAGTCATGAGGGAAATTACCCTTTTGTCATCTTCTGAAAATTCATGGATTTTTGACGTGTGAAGGTTGAGAACTCCCACTACCTTCCCCCTGGCTATCAAAGGAACGGAGAGAATAGACTTAACTTGTCCACCGTAAGATTCCCTGGAATATTCCTTTTCCGCATCAAGTACGGCAAGCATCTTTGCCTCTGCTGCCACTTTACCAGCGATTCCCTCTCCCAACACTAGCCTCATTCCTTCTACCGTCTCCTTTATTAATCCTCGGGATAAAACAAGTCCAAGATGAGCGGTTTCTCCATCTAGCACCATAAAGGTTCCACTATCAGTGCCTAGTGCCTCCATAGCCCTATCCAAAAGCTCCTTGAAAATTTCTTCTTCATCCTGAGTAGCACTCACTGTCAAGGTCATGTTATAAAGAGTCCACAGTTCAGATACCCTTCTCTGTAAATTAAAGACAGACTGCTGTAGGCTATCCGCCATTTGGTTAAAAGTGCTGGCCAACTCGCCAATTTCATCCGAAGTAGAGATATTAACTCTTTGAGACAAGTCACCTGCAGCAATTCTTCGGGAGGCAGCTCTGAGCATAGAAAGGGGCTTGATGATTGTTCTGGTCAGGAAGATCGTAAGGAAAACGCCCAGGGTGCACATAAAAATAGTCCTCCAGATTATCACTCTTCTCATCTCGGCTATTCCTTCATGCAGACTCCCTAGAGAAAAAGTGATTCTTACCGTTCCCCACTTGGCCCCTCCAATCTCTACTGGAACAACTACATCATAGAAATTTTCTCCTTCCTCCTGAAGGTCCTGAACAATTGGTTCTGTTGCTTGCATGGCTTTCTGGCTAATGGGGTCCTCAAGAACTTTACCTTCAAATTTATGTGCCGTCGACGATATAACTTTTCCATTGCCACTCAGGACATATACTTGATGAACATCTTTCTCCTTGCCCACGGCGCCCACAAAGTGTTCCAGCAGAGCATAGTCATTAAACAAGAGAGCATGAGCACTATTAAAGGCAAAGGTCTTTGTCAGAGCGAGGCTCTTTTCCTTCATTCTCACAGTGAGAAAATGTCTCTCGTGAGATATTCCAAAATAAGCCAAGCCAGAGATAGTAAAGACAATAAAGAAACTAAGTACCAAGCTGAACTTTGTCCAGAGACTCGGCTTTAATATATTTTTGGGATTAAAAAGCGACATATTCGATCTCTCTTAGGTTCCTGATTCCTAAAAGTTTTGTTCCTTCACTCCAGAGATACACTACTCAACTCTACCATCTCTTCCAATTGTGCCCAGTCTGTGGTAGTAGTCTCTATGTATCTATCAACTCTTAGCTTCTCTAGAACCTTTTTCCCATCAGTATTTTCATCCATATGTAAAAGCACTCTCTTGAGTTTTTGAATAAGGGCTGAATCCAGATCAGACCGCACCACTATTGCTTGTTCCGGAAATTTAGCAGAGGAAACAGACAGAACTACCAATTCTTTGTTAATCCGGGGGTTATCTCTTGCCAACTCATTGTAGGTCCAATCCTTCGCTGCTCCAACATCGGTATCCCCATTAAGAACTGCCAGTACTGCCAGATCGTGTCTAACAGCGTCTGATGTTCGGCTAAAAAAGGTCTCAAAATCATAACCTATCTGCTTCAATACAAACACAGGATAAAGATAGCCGGCAGATGTCAAACTTATGTAAGTGAAAGACTTTCCCTTTGCATCCTCTATGCTTTTAATCCCGCTGTCTTTTCGAGTAAAGATATAACTTTCATAAGTAGAAACCCCGTCCTTCTCTACTCGAGCTATAGGTATAGCACCTGTCTTCTTTCGAACCATAAAAGCGCTAAAACTTCCATGAACTCCAGCTTCTAAATCTTTGGACTCCATTTGGTTGATAATAGAGCTGTAGTCTTTGAGAGGAACAATCTGCGCTTTTACATTTAGCTTCTTCGATATATAGCTCATTAAGGGCTGGTATCGTTCAACCGTTTTTATTACGCTTACAGTAGGCACTACTCCAATCCGCATGACCATCTGGGAATTTTCTTTCTCAGGTTCACGCGTAGGAATTCTCTGCACTGGCGTTTCCCTGCAACCGATAACTAGCACCAGTAAAAGGACAGACATTATAAGGAGACCGATACGCCAAGTTAATTTTTCTGCTTCCATATTTCTCTTCTCAATTATATGCTAACTAACCACTGCGTTCCAGCCTAGCCTCAGTGTCGGTATATTGTTTAATTGCTAACCGAGACATCTATGAATAGCCAAAAAAGTTAAGGCAGGCTCATTTACAAAAATTCGGACAAAAATTTTGAAGAGAGGGCGAACCCGCTAACGAGAGATTATCATAAAAATAATATCAAAGTCATACAGGGAAGGATAGTGCTAATAAATTTAACGCCTTGTCTTTCCGACAAAGCCAAACACAGTATAACTTGCATGAGAACAGTCCAGCCAGGGTTGAGTTTTAAAGATTACCTTTTAGAAGAGGTGCATAAGTTTGTTTGCGAAGAGAAGATAAATCTTGCTTTCAAGTACTCGCTTTCAGTTAATCTGCTGCAAAATCAATAAATATTAAAGCTCGCCGATTAGTAACTAGCACTTAACTCTTCCTGTAGCTTCCGCTTTGCCCTATTTCTCCACCACCATACGATGAGGAGAAGAATTAAAAGAATTAGCGGTATGAGGAGATAAGGACTGAATACAAATCTGGTTACCCGCTCAACTGGTTTAACCACCGGAGAGGGAATCTGCACAACTTGTACGCGGTCATTGAACTTGTCGGCTATAACAAATCTTTCGTTTCCAGCATAGGCTATACCTGACGGATAGTAGAACTGTCCTTCATCGTGTCCCCAATCTCCGACTTTGGCGACCTCTTTTCCCTTATTGTCAATAAGAACTATCTCGCCAGTAAATGCATCAACTAAATAAAGCAGCCCATCATCAGCTAAAACCATTCCAGCTGGAAGCCCGAATGTCCGGTTCGCATACTTTATTTCTTGCTCTGGTGGTGGCGGTGCACCCAAAACCCAAATTGATTCCCCATCGGGATTAAAGGCCTGTACTCTATAGTTTAGTGAATCAGCTACATATATATTACCTTTCTTGTCTACAGCTATGCCTGTGGGTAGATCAACTTCTCCAGCAGCTTTACCGCGTTTTCCGAAACTGCTTATAAGTTCCCCTTTAAGAGTCCCGATCATAACTCCGCGGTCAGTAGTTATATATAGTCTGTTATTTGCAACTTTTACCGCTTCGGGTCTTGGAATAGAAATCTCCCATTTTGGTTGACGATTTCTTCCATAAATAACAATCTTGTCCAAAGACTTGGATAACACAAAGATATTGCCATCTTTATCAACCGCTATTCCTGCCGGAAACCACAATTGACCTTTACCTTTTCCGGCAACGCCAAATTTAGAAACGAACCGTCCGTTTCTGTCAAAAACCACAATACGGTGTTTTCCTGTATCAGCTATGTAGATATTTCCGTCATCATCTACAGCAACATCGCTTGGCCGCGATAAACGGTCAGCACGAAATCCGTAAATAGAGAACGTGTTTGCCAACCCAACTTCCTGACGGGCTTTTCCGCTTATCCTCGGCGGCTTTGTCAAAACATAGTAGAGATAAAGTAATACCAAGAGTATAGCCAAGAGAAATATAATAATGGCAAAATACCGGCGATTCTCAGTTCTTTCCAAGCCTTATACCTCCTGCCTGTAACGCCATATTATAAGCAAACCCAACTATTTCCAATTCCTACTTCTTCGACTCTTCCTTGACATCTTCTAACTCTATGCCTAAATCTTTTAACGCCTCTTTGGCATTAAGTCTCTTCAAAGCCTCTACGGCGTTTTTGTTTTCTGGATCATATTGCACCGTCTGCCAATAGGCATTAATAGCTTCCTCCTTCTTACCTGCCTTTTCATAAGCCTTTGCCAGCTCAAAAATAATATCGCTTGCCAACGGGGAGTTTGCCCTGGCTTGTTCAAACGCTTTCGCAGCTTTGTTGTATCTCTTCTGCAGATAATAAACTTGTCCAAGCTCATAATAAGATTTGCTGTAAAAATCAGCATACTCCCCCTCGAAACCCACTGCACGTTCAAGATATTTTGCTGCGTTCCCAAAATCGCCCCTCAACCGATACACTATTCCTAACAGATAATAAGTTCTTGTAAATTTTGGATCAAGTTTTAATGCGGTATTTAATTCGTTGATTGCTTTACCATAACTGCCTGCCATTGCATAGGCAGCTCCTAGGTCTGCCCGCTTTTCCACATTTCTTGGATCTTTCCTTACTGCTGTTTCCGCATCAAAAATCGCTTTCTCGGCTGCAGTGCGAGGAGTTTTGGGTTTAAAAAGGACTGCCCGCACAATTAAAATAGAAGTGAATAATATGCCAACTATGAGCACTAATATGACTGCTCTCAAGAAAAATGATGAACGCCTTGGTAAAGCATTCTCCATAATCATTATTTTTAAAGCCCTTTCTGATTTTTGCGCACCGCTGCCTTGAATAATTTTACATTATGTCAGCTAGGTTTGCAATGAACCATGTTCGAAGTATATTATATTAGAGACACCTAAAAAATCTAACCGAACCATACTCCTTAACGAGAGTTCTTATTAAATTGACACCAACAACTACATTTTAAACGGCTGATTTTTAAGCCCACCATTTCCCCACCAGTCTTCGATTAGCTTATCTCCAAGTTTTCCACTCTCTCGTCCCTCAACTAAAATTTTTACTTGTTGAATTTCCTCAAACTCTGTTAATGTTCTTACGATTGCAGCGATTCCCAATATCTCTCTTTGTGCATCTACTCTTGCATTCAGTACTTCACGGCTAAAATTAACGGTCGCCATACCGTTTTCAATCTTTAGATCGATAATCTTCGTTTCTTTAGGGATGATAGACTTATATCTTTCGTCATTTGGTTTACTGTTAACTAATTCTTCTATAGCTGCCAGAGGAACATTGTCCGATTTTGGTATTTCATGCTCCTCTCCTAAAATAGTCTCGCTCCCAGGATAGTAGACGAGAACCTTCATTGTAGGTTTTGTCTCTTTTGGACCCGGAAAATAAGCTTTTCTAGTACATCCAGCAGATATAGATAACACTATTAGTGCTGAGAACAGTAAAGCCAACCATTTTCGCACTGCACTATCCTCCTAATACTCCTTTGGATTCCGAGCTCTAGCTATTGGCTATGCCCCAAAGCATTATACCTTATTTTGTTAATCGCTGCATCGCTTGTATCGCATCTTCGTTATTTGGTTCAAGTTCAAGAACTCTTTGAAAAGCAGCTTTAGCCTCTTCTTCTCTTCCCGCTTCTTCATATGTCATACCGAGCGAGTACCATACACCTACGTGTCGAGGAACCAGCTCCACAGCCTCCTCCAGCTCCACAATTGCCATATTGTACTTTCCCATCGTTCTGTATACATCCCCTAGTGCCCAGCGAGCACCCGCTGAAGTAGGATGTAGCTTAAGAACTCTTCCATATGCTTGCAAAGCTTTCTGATAGCTAGACTTGTCCTTTACTTGGTAGAAATAGAGATCTCCCAGATTAATCCATAGTGCTTCATCTCTAGAATTGATGGCTAATCCATCTTCGGCAATTTGAACCGCTTGTAGGGTCCATTGAGGGTCTCCAGTTGTAGATGCTTGACCAGCATATGCTGCTATAAGCTCTATTCTATACTTACTTACATATGGATTAAGTCTCACTGCGGTCTCCATACTGTTGAGGGCTATATCTGATGGAATGCCCAATGTATACCTTCCTTGCCAAACCCTAAATTTATAATCAGCTATAAAAAAAGACATGGTAAATGTGACTCCAACAACAAGAAGAAGTAAAGACACCAGAATCAATATGATCCTTAAATTTGGATTTCTTACCAATCTCATTCCAAAGTGGTTTTCCCTTTCCTTAGTGGTTCCGATAAGAACAGTTATTAACCCTAGAAATGCCCAAAAAACTGGAGTAACGCTGACCAAGCTAAACGAGAATTGCTCCTGCACAAAATAGCTAATAATTCCTCCGACAATTCCAAGAAGAAGCCAGCTCCCCTCAAGGTCCGAAATTAGTTTAGTGGGCTTGCGATTCCTCCTGCTATCAAAACCGGCGGTTACCCTTAAGTATTGTGTTGCTTTCCAAAGTACAATGGTAAAAATCCAAAAAAAGATCAACCACCCTGATAATCCCGCTGAGGAGCCGATATACAATAACTGATTATGGGGCCGATCAGGTAGTTCCTCGACACTCATCAAAAACCTTGTTCCATATTTCGGGAATACACCCTCGAAGGTTTCCCAGCCATACCCAACAAGCGGTCTATGCTTAACTAGCTCCATAGTACCTCTCCACATATCGAGTCTGGTTGCAACACTTCCACCTCTTTGAAATGCAGAAACTAGACGATAGAAAATGGGAGCTGTCCTCAGTTTAGGAATATATAGAAATGATAGCAAAGCAACCATCAGCAAAACTACGAAGAATATGATTAAAACCGCTCTTTTTCCCCGCACTACTCCCTTCTGCACAAATACGATTGCCATGACAATAATTGATACAGTCAAGCCCAACCATGCACCCCGCGTACTGGTAAAAACCAGACACGTCACTAATATCAGAACGCTGACTAATGTAATGAACTTGTTCTGCACGCCTTTAGCTTGGACAAGAAAAACTAATGCAACTGGAATTATCAGAACTAAAAAGGCACCTAAAAAAATTGGGTTTCCAAAAGTTCCACTGCTTCGCGTTAATTCGAAAACTTCCCCGGTCAAATGGAAAAAATCCAACCCAAAATGCTGGAAAATTCCATAGGTGCTTGTTAACAATGCAGATGCTAGAAATGTGTAAAGAAGATATTTGACTTGCTGAGTGCTACGTACAAAATTGCTAACAGCAAAAAATATTAAGAGATAGGACAAGATGGTGGGTAAACCTTCATACCGATAGTAGCCTCCGACTATGCTAACAATCGGATTGATAGAGAGTATGGTCACCAGGACGGCTACCCCGCTGTAGAATAAAACAGGTATATCTAGAAATGTCCGGCGAGTTAAAATAGACCTGGTTTGATAGATTCGAACTGTCCACAAAAAAATAATAAATAAGGTAAAAAGACGTAGGAGAGTTGCTTTTGGAAGTTCAAACATTTCAGCGGTCAAGGGAAATATCATAAGAGGTAACAAAAAAAAGAAAATAACAAGACCCCAATATATAACATCATCTAACTTTGACGCATAAATCTCACGGTTTTTCTTTTGCCGCGATTTTCTCCTCACAATACTCCTTGCTCAGAAATTTTTCGAAATGAAGGCATTGAGGACTCATTTGTTCCTTATTATAAGGATACACTAGATATTAAAAATACAGGTAAACAGAGAACAGGAATTCTTATTGTTCGAGTGAGCCCTTCCACTATGCTCAGAATATACTTCGCAAATCGATAACTATATATAACCTATGGTTCGAGATTGGCGATTACTATACTCAACTTTAGTTCGAGCTTGTCGAGAACTGTCACATTTGAGCTAAAATTTATTCTTCTCGACCTTGTCTGCTCTGAGTCCTTCGACAGGCTCAGGATCGAAGGGCCCGAAGAATAAGTTTTAGAATAATTGGTCAACCTGAGTATTACGTCACCTCGTTAATCGTTTACTTTTTCTTATTAGAAATCTCAAGCAACTTTTTAGCTTGCGTGAAGTTCGGATCAATTTCAATAGCTCTTTCTAGATAGTCTATCGCATCATCCGTTTTTCCCCTTAAAAAATGTATTTCTCCCCGGAAGTAGTAGGCAAGCGAGGAATAAGGCTTCAATTCAAGCGATCGATCTACCATATCAAGCGCATCATCAAAATATTGTGGATCAAAGCGTTTTCCTCCGTAGGTATATGCTTCTGCAAGAAGCAAGTTGTTCTCAATGTCTAACGGGTTCTTCATTCTTGCCATATCTAAAGCAGCAACTGCTTTTTTAAAAGCTTCCTTATCACCTGTGGCTCGGGAAAAATCAAAATATGCAATACCCATCTCTTTTCGATAGGTGTCTTTGTAGGGATTAAGCCTTATAGCTTGCTCAAACTCCCTCGTTAAAGCTATAAGGTTTCTCTGACGATAGAACTTTAACGCCTTCGCAAAATGAACATCTGCCAAAAAAATACGTAGGGTTAATCCTGCTCCTGCTAATACAATTATGATGGCAGCTGTTATCAATGCAAGCTTTCTTAAAAAGTATAGATTCAAACCGTATCTGATTCGTGTACGAAATGAACTGGTTTTAGCACAAATTATTCCGAGAAGTACCCATAACCATGCTGTGGTGGCTATGCTACTGACCGTTAACATCAAGTGTATCAAGTAAGCAGCGACACTGCATAGAAGACCTGATAAGAGAATACGTTCCTCACTTTTAGGCCCTGCCCGTATCAAACTAACCGTTTGTTGGAATACTACTAGCACTACCGCAAGAAAAACCATTAATGCCGGCGTTCCTAATGTCGCTGCCATATTAAGAATGTGATTGTGAGCACGATCAGCAATCGCCCGTCTTCCTCTCAATTGAATATATTTAAGAGTCTGGTAACGGGGAAATACAAGACGAAATGTACTGGGTCCCGATCCTGTTATGGGCCGGGCGGCAACAATCCCTACCGCTGATTTCCATATCTCTACCCTAACCGCTGCGCTTGCCGACACAGGCTGAAAAATTGAAACAAACCGTCTTTCTAAATCTTCTGCTCCCCCAGCAAATTTAAATATGAAAACCATTACAAATATCAACAAAAACACAGCACCAAGAAAAAGCAAGCGTCTTTTCTTCTGTAACAAAGTATCACCTGTCAGAACAAGAAAAAGTAAAAAACCTAATGCTCCCCCAATCCAGGCTCCGCGTGAAAAGGTAGTAAGAAGGTTGAGGAATATAAGGAGAAATAATAGGCCAAAAACAAGAACTCTTTTCGATTCCCTCTCAGAAAGAAACACGACGAAAGCCAGGGGAAGAACCATTGCCAGGAATCCTGCGAGAAGATTACGGTTACCGAAGGTTGAAATACTCTGTCCTGCTACAGAACCATTAGCAACTGCCCACTTAAAAATATCAATATTAAAGTACTGAAGTAGGCCATAGATGGAAATGGCAGCAGCGGTATAGACCATAATCTTGAGATGAAGTTTTATTCTACGGTCATTGCTGAAGGTATTAGCACTAAGAAAGAAGAGAGAGAAATACCATACGAATGTCAACAAGCCGTTGTGGCGTTTATATTTTCCCAAAAAACTTATTACAGGATTAACCGAAAATATGGTGGAAACAAGAATCAAAACAAAGAAAAGCACAATCAAGAGGTCAATATTTGTTCTCTTAAACTCAAATCTCGATGAGATGATTTGGCTTATACTCCAGTATGCAATCATAAGGAGAGTCCCCACCTGCAAGGTAATGAACTTGGGCAAGGCAAATTGGTCTACCGTTAGCGTAGTGAAGATAAGAGGTAGAAGCGCCAACAGTATCAGAAGCCCGGTAAATAGTATAGAGTCTGATTGCAGTGTTGCTTTTACCGGTTCTATTTTGGCTGACTGTCTTAAATGTGTTTTTGCCATTTAGTCTTTTGCTCTCAAATTTTTCAGTTTTTCCCTTGCAGGCCCATAATTTGGATTAATTTCCAGGACTTTCTCGTAATATCTCACTGCTTCAGGAATTCTTCCCATCTTCTCATATGCCCTCCCAAGACCATCCCAAGCCTGCCAGAGGCTAGACGTAACGGAAACTGCCTGCTCTAGATAAGGGATCGCTTCTTGATTTTTTCCCTCTTCTAAAAGAGAAAGACCTATACCTAAATAAGCCTGAGAATAATTGGGGGCAATCTCAATAGTCTTCACATATGCTTCCCTTGCATCTGAATAGTCAGTATTCCCTTGCAGAAATGAAGAAAGGTAATAAAGGTCTCCAAGCATGAAGTACAAGTCGTAGGAAAGTGAATTTTGCTGTAAACCTTTGCTGACTATTGGAATTGCATCTTCTACCCAAGTTACATCGCCAGTCTGTAGAGATAGAGCTCGGCTATCAACCCCAAAAGAAAATCTAGAAGAGCTCTCAAAAGGATTTAGGGTAATAGCTCTTGTATAACGCGCGAGACTGCCTTCGAATTTCCCTTGTGAGGCAAGCATGCGACCTGAGTGATAGAAATAGTCGGCTGCAATTACCCTGAAAAATAGAAAAACTAACCCCCCTGCTATCAACGTCAGAAAAAAAATTGCTATAATTCTAACAGGCTTTGGAACTCGAAAAGATACCGGTACTGGTCTTACTGAATTTATACCCGTTCCAACTCCAAGAAAGAGCCAAAAAAGAGGGGTCACTGCTGCTGTACTGAAAGAAAATTGTTCCTGTACTACATAACCCATAATTGAAGAAGTAATTCCAATGAAGAAAATCTTTTCCCGCCAGGAGGATCTAACCACCCATCTCTTCACCTTTCCTAGGAAAGTCAAGATAATCCAGCAATAAGAAGTCAATCCAATTAATCCAAAAGAATATGCAATGTACAATAGTTGGTTATGTGGACGATCAGCAGTCAAAGGTCTCTCAGTTGCAAGTTCAACCAGTGAAGGCTCTTGATACTTCAAAAAGATGTCCCGGTATGTTTCGGGACCCCATCCAAACAGGGGACGCTCTATTATCATTGGCAGTGTAGACTGCAAAATTAAAACTCTCTTCAACGCTGTGCCGCTAAACTCTATTCCAGAAGTCGCCGATTCGAAGATCGAAAGCGTCCTGGGTGCAACTTTTTGGATAACCATAAAACCAGATAAGATCAAAGCCAGAAAAGCTATTAGGGCTACGATCCACCACCGTCGTTTCCCTGGCGACCTTGTTGTAAGAACAAGGGCAAGGAAGACAAGAATTCCCACAAAGAAACCAAACCAGGCGCCCCTATTATAAGTCAACACTAAAGCTGTTGTTGCAAGAATTCCTGGAAACACCCACAAAATCTTGCTTCTTAGACTTGTTGCTGATATGACCAGAGCTATAACTACAGGAATCAGCAGCGCTAGATAAGCTCCCGCATATATGGGATTTCCCAGCGTTGCACTCACCTGTAATTGTGCTGGTATGTCAGGGTAAAAAAGACCAAATCCAAAACTCTGTGTGATTGTAAGAATCGAAATAGGAATAGATATTAGTGCTAGTACTTTTATCAATCTAATTCTCTTCGTCTCGTCAGTAATATGGTTGGTAACTATAAAAAAAACTAATAAGTAACCGATCCATACCGGAAGAGGTTCCTTTCGAACAACGAAAGAAGATCCCACCCAGCTTGATAAGCGATTGAGAGAAAGAATAGAAGCAGTACACATAACCACGAAAAAAAATAAGATTGGTAAATCCATAGGAGTTCGCATCCAGACAATTCTCTGGTTCATAACTATTTTTAGAACCCACACCATAACTATCACCAGGACGACCAATAAAAAATAAACACTTTTAGGTAGATCAAACCGGTTAAAAGAGTTGGGTGAAAAAATAAGTGGAAGTCCTGCAACAAGCGCAAGGAGGGCTCCATAGATAACAGCATCAAATTTACTTTCCATATTTCTAATTCTTTCTCTTAAATTGTTTTCAATTATAACGCTACCCGGCTGCAACTCAAGAATTTCGCATCTGTCTTCTAAACCAACCAATAATTTTTATTCTTTTATACATATTAATATCCCTCTCCCTGCTTTAACGGTAGATTGAGAGAATCAAACCTCAGCAAGCTAAGCAATATTGTCTAACTTGTGGCCTCATCCTGAGAAACATAGATTATGGATTTTTAAAATGCATTAACGATCCATTGCGCCCTCAATATCTTTCTTTTCATCCACTAACTCCCTCAATGCTCTTCTTGCTTTTTCATAAGAAGGATCAATATTAATTGCTTTTTCATAAGCATAGCGAGCTCTATCCCATTCCCTTTTTCTCTTGTAAAGGTCACCCAGAATCAAATATATGGGAGGATAATCAGGTTTAATATTTTGCGCCTCCCTCAACTCTTTTAATGCCTTTTCCATTTTCCCCTGCTCAAGATATATTGAACCCAACGTACTTAGCAATTTAGGCGAATTAGGCTCCAGGGACAAACCTATTTTCAGCTCATCAGCGGCCTTACCATAATATTCCGGATCAACTTGCTCGCCCATATATCGATAAATTAGTGCAAGGATATAGTAGTTATCAACCATTAATGGTGAAGACCTCTTTGCTTCATTAAGATGGAACACTGCTCTTTTTAGCAAAATGATATTGTTGCTCTGAACTTGACTCCATGTAAAATGCATAAGACCAAGCTCTCCTTTATATCTGTCATTCCTTGGATTAAGCATTATGGCTAATTCAAATTCATTTGCCGCTTCCTGCCAGCTCCCAATATCAGCTAAAACTATAGCCTTTGAAAACCTTACGTCTGCTAAGTAGGGTCGTATTGCCAGGGACACTAGAGCCAAACATAATCCTGCTACTAAAAAAACGGTTACTAATCTCCACATAAAATTTTTAAGTTTCCACTTGACACACTGGACCTTCGTAGAATCAACCTGCGCCATAAGAGCACCCGTTATTATCCAAAAAAACGTAGTAGATCCAACAGCGCTTAGCGCAAACATCAAATGAATTAGATAGGCTAAAGCACCGGCTAGAAATCCGCTCAGTAAAATTTTGACTTGCAAATCCTTCGATTTTTGTATCTGTCGAAGACTGCTAAAAAAAAGTAAAAGAAAAAGTGCAACAAAAATCGCCATTCCTGGAATACCAATGGAAGATGCAAGCTGTAATGGATAGCTATGGGCGTTGTCTGCTATCACTATTCTTTCTTGCAAACGTATATACCTCAATGTCTGAAACTTGAAAAACTTGAATATAAAAGTATCGGGGCCGGTACCTAAAAGGGACTGATGTCTCACTATTCTTAAGGCACTCTTCCAAATTTCTAATCTCGTGGCAAAGCTCCCTTTGCTTGGGTCAATACTTGAATACGCTCTTGCTAGCAGGTTGGTAGTGGCTGCACTTCTTGCCGTAAGTAAACCCACCACTAATACGCTGACTAAAAAGAGGACGCCTATATAAGTAATCCACCTGGAACTTGAAACAGTTTTCCTTAGTATCAGAAATAGAAAGAGAAGACCAATCATCAAGGCCAACCAGGCACCTCTGGAAAATGTAACCCAGATACTAATTAATATGAGAAGCACTGCTCCTAGCCACACCCATTTTTGGATCGATTTGCCGGTAAGAAAGAGCAAGGAAAAAGCAGCGGCAATCGGGGCAACAGTTACAAGAAATCCAGCAAGTATCAGCGGATTCCCAAGAGTTGAAAAACTTCTCTGTGCCTCAAAAGCTCGACCGGCCCAGGTTATAAAATCATAACCAAGGTGTTGAGCCAGGCCGTAGCAACTTACAACGACTGCTGAACTAATTATGGATATAGCCAATATTTTCATTCGTTCATAATTAATGAAAGATTGACTGCTAAAGAAAAATACAGAAGCGTATGCTAAATACGTAATAAAACCCTCATACCTCCCATACCTCCCGTACAAGCTTGTGGGATAATGAATTGAAAACACTGTTGCAAGTGCAAAAATTCCCAAAAAAGCTAAAAGTATAAAGTCCAGTTTAGTTCTTCTTACTACTACTTTCTTCGAAAGCATGACTCTGACAGACCAAATCGCAAATAGGAGAAAAACCCATACCAAAAGGATAGTAAATTTGGTCAAATCAACAGCATCAAATTGCCAGGGTGATATAGCAAGGGATATAAAGGGAACAAATGCTATCAGACCCCAAAATAATAATCTATCTAAGAACAACAGGGTCTCCGGTTTATTTTCTTCTTCCATGTGCCCACATAACTTTTAAATTGTATCTATTCATCTGACTATTGTTCATATTGTTCACCAAGAATCACTAGGGCTTCTTTTTCTATGAGAGCCGAAGTTCCAAGCTTAACTGCTTCTTTGTATGCTAATCTAGCTTTCTCCTTTTCGCCTGAAAGTCTATATGCCTCACCTAGATAAAACCAGGTTGGACTTTCTCCTTTGTTAAATTGGGAGACAACTTTTTCAAAAGAAATGATAGCCAGTGGTAGCAAATCCCTGCGTCCGCTTTTCCCTAAATACAATGCAACCCCACCTAAATCTGTCCAATACGGTTCACTATCAGGTACTAACCTCACAGCTTTCCTGGAGGCTGCTAAAGCCAACTCTTTTTGTCCCTCAGCCCACAACTTCTTAGATTCGGTCCAGTAGAAAGCACCCATTGGTAACCGCAAGACCTGTACGATCATAAAGAGAGATAATACTGTTGCAGCAAAAATACTTAGTCCCTTAACCCAATTAGGAAAAGCACCTAACCGAATACGAAAAAAACTGCGAGACTCAAATCTCTCAGGTAGCCACGTGACTCCAAGTAGCAACCAGAAAAATATTGCAACAAATGGAATATTGTAAGTAGCAAAAATATAGGAGAGGTATCCTATTGTTCCCGCCAAACAGCCAAGTCTTAAAACAAAGAATGTGTCTTTTGTTAAAACTGCCTTTATCGACTTACTAAGATATATTCCTACCAAAAGAAAAAAACTAGCTAAACCTAACCAGCCTATTGTAACAACATAATATAGGTACTCATTGTGAGCGCCACCATAACCTCCACTATTCCCCGTAACAAAGCGATATCTATCAGGTCCAGATCCTAAAAGAGGGCGGTCAAAGACATAATTCCAGGAAAGCCTCCATAGCCCTGCGCGAGTCTGGAGGCCTTCAATAAAGCTTGAGAAGCTAATACGCTTTAAAAAATACGCCTGGCTTTCCAGAGTAGTAAATTTGCTTAATAAAAATGCAACTAAAAATATTCCTAATAAAACAGCTATAACCGAAAAAACATACCTGCTCTTGCCCCTTAACCAGAGAAAAACAAAAATAGTTAAAAGACTAAGAACAAGAGAAACATATGCAATTCTTGAGAAAGTAAAGAACAAGAGGATGAGCGCGATGAAACCTATTGAACCAAAAACCACAGCTCTATAGGGTCTTTCTGAAAGCAGAGTAAAAGCAACCATAAGAGGTATTGTCATAACTAAAAATCCAGCGTAAAAATTGGGATCTGTAAAACTCGCTGTAACTCTATTACCAAACTCTGTAGTCCCTGTAACGATTTGATAAATACCCTGAGCATTACTTGCTACAACACCCAGTGATAGCGCTAGAATGAGTTTTTCCATGCTTTTTTTGCTATCTATAAAATTAACTACAGCAAAATAAATAAGTGCATAGATGGCAAATGCAGCCAAACCCTCTCTATGTCTATCCCATCCTAATAATGATTTGTAGATGTCATCTGAAAAAAGCGTGGAAAGCATAACCACACCGACAAATAAAAGAATAGGTTTATCCAAAGGGGTTTTCGCCATTTTTATCTCAGAAGTCAATATGATTTTAACCACCCACAGAAAAAAAATAAGGCACGCGAATATTGCAATTAAAGTAAATTTACCATGCATGCCTGCTACGCGATCAGGAGGAAGAAAGATACTAAAGACTCTGTTTGGTAAAGAAAACGCCGTTTGTGATTTTGCTATAGCTGCACTGTTTATGGGAAGTGATACCCATGGGAGCAAACCAAAAAGAAGATATATAATAAACCTAATTATTTTATCTGGCATATCCCACGAAAAAATCTTCAATATTCCACTGCGCAAATATAAACGTAATATGGATTATAAAGAAGATAGGTTGACACATTTTGCTCAGGGCAATCGAAGACACGCTATCGGCGCCTTCTCAATCCAGCAGTATTTAAATCTAGCCGCCGCTCGAGGCTCGCCCCGCGCATAACCAAAGGCTTTAACCAGAAGGTAGATAGCAAGGCTGTGACACGGTCTTCTCCCTGCTTCGCCTTCACCCTTTCATCTTTGTTTAGTCAAGTGTTAACCTAACTTGTTACTAGACGCGCGTAATACTTATAATATTGTAGTCTATACAACCTTGTTTTTGCTAGAGCCATAAACCGAGGGCCTACACGCTAGTATCATGATTTTTAACCAAATGGTACCAGGAATCCTATCTCTGAATCCCCAGTCCTCTAAGCTTAGTTCTAGTTTCAAGACTGTGGGGATTTATCTCAAGTGCACGGAGGAAGTAGTTAGCTGCAGTTGAAGAATCACGTTTCTTTTCAAAAACTACACCCATATTATATAAGGCTCCAAAATCAGATGGAGAATATTTCAAAACATAGGAAAGTTCCTTAAATGCTTGATCAATATTTCCTTCTTGTATCAAGCTTTCAGCCAGTAAAACTCTACCATCCTCCGAGTAGGGCAACCGATCAAGTCCTTGAATTATGGTCTTTTTGGCTAGCGAATAGTCTGCAGTTTTCATTAAAAAAGAATTGGCATAATACGCCTCTCCAAGCCCAAAGTAAAGATTTGGGCTGGTAGGGTCATAAGTGATCCCTTCTTTGTACACCGTCACCGCCTTTTTTATCCAGACAGGGTTTTCAGTCTGGTAAGCTAACTGTCTATAGACACGGCCCAAGGCCAGACGATACTCTGCTTTCAAAGGATTTAGCGCAATGGCCTCTTTAAACCATCGTTCAGCTTCTAATAAATTGCCCAAGCCAGTATAGGCTTTAAGTCCTTGATAGTATTTAAAGTCGGAATAGCCCATTACTATACTGCTGACTAAAAGAACTAAAGCAATGATAATCCCAACAATCGCCAAAAATGCCGGTTTTCTAATCCTAAAACCTTGATGGTATCTATAGTTCTCTTTTTCAGATATTGTGGAACCAACTAAGAGGCCTGCTAATAACCAAAAAATGGGTGATACTGCTGGTAAACTGAAAGAGAACTGTTCCTGGACAAGATATGCTACTAATCCCGCTACCATGCTAGAGATTAGCAGATATTGTTTATTGTGCATCAAATCATCGTTCTTTACGTTCCTGGCTATAGTCCACCACAAAATAGCAATTAGAAGCCAAAGGTAGGCAAACAGTCCAAGAGCTCCAGTAGCGAAAAAAATATAGATTATTTGGCTATGCGGTCTATCTGAAAGCATTCTCCCTTGAGTAAGCCTGACATGAATCACTTCTCGATATTGGCTAAAATTATTTCGGAAGTTTTCGAAACCCCATCCCAGCCAAGGCCTTTCTGCTATCATTTGTAGAGAGCTTCGCCAGATAGAAAACCTAGTAGCTATGCTGCCTTCCGTCATATTTCCTATCTCAATCCTTGAAATCAGAGAAGGCCCTGGTTTAACTGCCTCAACTAAAAAGAATCCCAATAGAGTTATGACGACGATAATCAAAATAGCGAACAAAACCTGCTTCTTATTAGTCTTATAGCCCACCAGTAATAAAGCAAAAATAACTATCCCCACAAATGCCCCTACCCAAGCACCGCGGCTAAGAGTGAAAATAAGAGTCAGGCTTGCCAAACCACTGGCTATGCTCCAAAAGATCTTCTCTTCATAATATTTTGAGGTAAGAGAAAGACCTATAGCAATAGGAATAACCGTAGCTAGATATCCACCAAGAAGAATGGGATTACCGAGGAAAGCTGAACTTCGCGCCTGCTCAGTCCAGCCCAATCTAAAAAAATCGTATCCCAATCGCTGAAATATACCGTGAAGGCTCGCAACCACTGCTCCTGCTACTAGAGCTTTAAGTATAATCTCCTTCTTCCTAAATTTTCCATTGTATAAAAGCGCTGCTAAAAAGACTATAATATAGGAAAACCAGGTCGGCACTTCCTCAAAACGCTCACCCCAAGAACTAACAATGCTGTTTAAAGGATTTTGAGAAAAAATTGCTGATAAAGTAAAGGCAAATATAAAAAGGAATAAAGGAAGATTTACGACAGAATCCCTCCATTTGATTCTTCCAATATAAAGAGCATAAAAGGACCAAAAAACTAGAAGAATCGCAGCAACCACTCTTAGCAAAATAGCTTTTGCCATAGAGATGTAGAAGAAAAGACCAGGAATAATAAGAAACGGTAAAATGAATACAAAAATCATGAGAGTCCGGTAGGTTATCACATCAAACAATTTTTGAGCTCTATAAACTTTTCGGTTTATTGTTTCGTTCTCCACAATCAATTGCTTATTTCCTTTTTATCACAATATTTAAATCTTAAATAATGAGTTATTTTCATCCCTACCTAGGGCAAGCCACCCAGTCTTTGTACGCCCTGAATTGCCGGCTGATAGTTGGGATTGGTATCTAAAATTTTTCGAAAATAACTAAGAGCACGCGAAGTGTCTCCTTCCCTCTCGTATATTCTTGCTAAAGCATCGAGAGCAGCAATATTTTGAGGAGAAAGCTCGTTCGCTCTGTTAAGATTTTTAAGTGCCAGCTCAAGCTTTCCCTCTGCTAAATAGCTTCTACCTAACCAAGCATAAGCTTCCGCAAAATATGGTTCATATTCTACCGCCTTCGAATAAGCCTCTCTAGCTTGAGTATAATCCTTTGTCCCCTGCATAAAGGCCTTTACAAAATAAGCATTACCCAGCCCAAATAAAAGATCATAGTCATACTGAGAATACGCTAAGGATCTCTGATATAAAGAGACAGATGTATCAAGCCACGTAAGGTTCNNAAGGTTCCCAGTTGCCAGAGCAACACTTTTTGCTCCTTCTCCATAGGCAAATATGTACTTGGCCTCATAAGAATTGTAGATGGCAGCCTGGTTGAAGTACAGGGTCGCACGCATTGTATCCCCCTTCTGGCTAGTCTTAATGCCTTTATAATAATAAAAGTCTGCAATAAGAAACCTGAATATAAAGAAAACACCTACTAGAAAGGATAGAACAACAACAACAATGGATAGGATGCGCAACCAGCTGCGCATTCTTATAATATAGCTTCGCGATTTATCGTTTTTTAGAAGAAAAGAAAGATTTGCTCCCATTAAAAGCCAGAAAAAAGGTGTCACTCCTACAACACTGAAAGCAAACTGCTCCTGAATAATGTAGCCAAGAGAACCAGCTAGAATTCCAATGAAAACCAGATAGTCTCTCTGTTTTATCTGTTTAGACCGCAGAAGCGAATAACTAAAATAAGAAATAAGCAACCAAATATAACAAAAAACTCCAAAAAGACCAAAGGAGTATGCAATATTTAGCAATTGGTTATGAGGACGATCAGGAATTTTGTTTGCGCCTTCCAGCTCAACAAAAAACTCTTCTCTAAATTTCGGCGAAACTAATCTCTGTGTTTCTGGTCCCCATCCCAACAAAGGTCGTACGGAAATCTCGTGAATCGTGCTTCTCCAGATTGAAAGACGCGAAGCGACACTTCCTTTCAGTTGGAAAGCAGAGACAACCCTCTCTCCTAGTGAGATATCAATAGGAAAGACTTTCTCTACAGCAGCTACCAATACAATGATAAGAAACAAGGAGACAAGCAGGAAAAAAATCCATCTTTTTAGGCTGTTCCTAAGAAACGTTCCTTTTATAAGGACAAGATATAGCCAAAAAGCCAGGCCAAAAATAGCACCCACCCAGGCGCCTCTGGTATACGTAAAAACCAAGGTGATCAAGGACAAGGTTGCTGCTCCCAACCAAATAGCTTTTATTTTCGAATTTTCCTCCCAGACTGTTAAAGAAAAAGCAATGGGGAGAATGAGTGTCAAGTATCCCCCTAGAAAAACTGCGTTTCCAAACGTTGCGAAGCTCCTGAAACGGTCTATATTAGCAACCTTATAGTTGAAAAGTTCGTAGCCAAAATGCTGAAAAATTCCATATATCGATATGATTATCGAGGTAGCAACTACTATTTTTACAAGGTTATGTATCCTGCGCGGTTCTTTAAAAAAATTACATGCAGCAAAGAAAAATATGAAGTAGGCAATCCAAGTTGGAAGTGCTTCATGGCGTTTGAATGAGGTACCAGCTAGACTATTAGCTGCATTAAAAGAAAGAGCAGTTGCGGCAACAGCTACTAGAAAAAACAAAATCAATGGTATATTGATAGGTGTTCTGGTCCAGGTTATTCTACCCCCGTATACTGCCGAGACGAGCCACAAACTAGCAACAAATAAAGCTATTAGTCTTAGAAAGGTAACCTTGGGAAGATCAAACACGTCCTCAAAAATATAGGGTGCAACAATAAGGGGAAGGACTGCTGCAAAAAAAAGGAGAAGGATATATATAATCTCAGTTATAGTCCGCTGGGGAGACACTGCATTTTCCAGTTCCTTTCTTCCTTTAGAAAGACTAACCATAACCTCTTTCCTGATTTATTTACATCTTAGCACGACCGAAAAGAAATACGGAAGCATCCAAAAAATCTTTCTGTCAAACACAGACAGCACTGGTCAGCTCTTAAATCATTACTATGCCTATAAGCAATTTTTAAACTGTAGGTACACCTATCTCATCTAAAGTTTTGCCCGTTCCTATATGTCAACTAGATGGAGAAACCTTGTTGTCCCTCCTGGTTAAGTATAGTAAAAGTTTTTCTAAAGAAGCAGGGCAGAGACTTAAGAAAATTCGCTTCCAATACTATTGATATTCTTGCTTGATCAAATTTACACACCATATGGCAACATTTTTCAACCTTTTGTACAAACCTGCTCGAGATAAAACGTAAATAAACCACACTTAAATAAAAGAGTAACAATCACGACATAGAAACGAAATTAACTATATCCCTTTTGCCTACATTAGAATCAGCCACAATCTGGTTTTGTTATCTTTACTTCACTCTTCTTACTTTCCAATCAACTCTCCTACAGCCTTCCTAGCTTCTTCATTCAAAGGTTCTCTTTTAAGAAGCTCATTATAATAGCTGAGTGAGCTACTCTTTTCGCCCAGGATACGGTAACTTCTACCCAGATAGAGAAGCGCCTTGGTGTCTGCGGGATGTATTTCTCTAACCAGCTTGAACTTCTTGATAGCTCGTTTATATCTCCCCGTTTTGAAATAAAGAATACCTAAGTCACTATGGACATCTGCCCAATAGGGATAGAGCTCTATAGCTCGTTCAAGCTCCTCCTCGGCAAGTTTAAAATACTCTTCGCTAAACACCTGTCCACCAATAAGGTACAGGCTTCCTAAAAACCCATAATTATCCGGGCTTCTAGGATTCCTGCGCTTTGCTCCTTCATAAGCCATTACTCCTGCATGAAAATAATCTTGAATATTGGTCTCTACCGTAGCTGCAGCATAGAAACGTCCAAGATGTCTTGGATATACATCCGACCAGGGATTAAATCTATTAGCTTTAATATAGTTATCTTCACTTTCGACNNACTACCAAGCCCTGCTTGAAATATCTGTTTGCCCTCGCCAAATATATGTCTGCTAAAAAGAGAGAGGAAGAAAGGAAAACAACAATTAAAAGCACGACCAAACTAACAATAAATATTATATAAGATAAAGGGTTTATCCATTTACGTTTTGCGTAAACGACAAATGTGTATTTATTTGAAGAAATATTGGATGCCAGCAGACCTACTATAATCCAAAAAATTGCGCCAACTTCAACACTAACAATTCCAGAAAGAAGGTAAACCAAATAAGAAGAAATTCCCAGCAGAAGACCACTTACTCGTAAAAAATAAACCTTGTCAGTATGCACAAGATTCCGTGCCGTCCATAGAATAGCAACTATTAGAAACAAAAAAGCCCATAAACCTAATCCCCCTTGCGTAGTTGCTATCTGCAGCGGATAGCTATGGGCATTGTCGCTCAACTTTAAATAACCTTCAGCTCTCGCTTCTTGCAAACTGCTTACTTGAGGGTAAACGAGCCTAAAAGTATCAGGTCCCCATCCTAAAAAAGGTTTTTCTCTAATTATTTTTAAAGCGCTCTGCCAGATAAGCAGACGGGTTCCCAAACTTCCTTCTTTAAACCTTGAAAGCGACGAAATTCGTTCAGTGAAGGTAACATTATCGGGGTTCTTCTTAATTTGAAAGGATCCAGCCAAGAAAACAAATAAAAGAACAAGTGTAAATAGAATAATCAAAATCGGTACTTCTTTTCTAACTTTCTTCTGCTGAGTAGAAAGAATAAGAAACCCTATAATACCAGCAAAGACAGCCAGCCAGGCTCCACGAGAAAAGGTAGTAAAAACAGTAGTAGTTATTATTAAAACACTAGCAGCAAAAAGTAATTTAAGCCCAACTTTTTTAGTTAAAAAAATTCTACTTATAGCTATAGGAAGAACGAGAGAAAGATAGCCGCCTAAAAATACTGGATTCCCTAAAGTTGAGAAGCTCCTATTAGCTTCCCATCGTTCTTTCCCCCAAGAAATAAAATCAAATCCTAAATACTGAGCAAAACCATACAGTGATACAAGAGTTGCTACAACCACAAAAATATCTAGCATTAAATTGGTTCTTCTTTCCGTGCCTACTTGAAGCACCAGAAAGTAAAGAAAAGCATATAGGATTAATGTTGATAATCCCTGATACCGATAGTGTTCGCCCAAAAGACTACCAGGAATATGGATAGAAAAGACGGTTGAAAGTGTAGCGGAAAAAAGAAAAAACAAGACCGGTAAGTCCAGGTGGCTTCTTTTAATATGGGAATAAAAGATAAACTTAAGTGCCCAACAAGTAAATGCAAAAAACACTACTATCCGGAGCAAAGTAACTCTAGTAATGCTGAGACGTTCATATGTAAATGGCAAAAACAAAATAGGGCTAAGAATAAGGAGCAAAAGGATCGTAGCAAATATAATGTGTGAAAGAATATGCTCCCAGTCTCTTATGCTATCCCGCTTTCTCTTTGACTCTTCAAATTTCTTCTTCAATACAACCTTCCATTTTACTTATATTATATACTTCCTTAAACCAGATTCTTAAACTTAAATAAAAGAACCCTTATTATTATTTAGAAATCTCAAAAATAAAGGAATTTCAAATGCTCTGCAAAATATAAGAGCAAATACTTTTTATGAGGCTTAATAAGTATAGGAGGTTGATCCTTGGCAAGCAGAAAAACAACTATAATCATTATAAGCATAATTGCATTCGTTGTTATTGTTCTACTAGTTATTGGTTATGCCTATGCGGGAACGCCCTCGTTCTGCGGAACCTGTCACATTATGAAGGAATACGTTACCTCGTGGAAAGATTCATCCCATGCTGCTAAGAATATTGACTGCCTTGACTGCCATGCTAAGCCTGGGAGTCTAGGTGTACTCTCGGCTTATTTTGCTGGATTAAAACGAGCTGCTTTATACTTTACTGGAAGCTACCAAAAACCTAAGACGGTCGTCTCGAACAACATATGTTTTAACTGCCATCTAACTACCCAAGACATAAAGAAGCGCTCTGTACTTGTTGAGCACTACGAGGTCCACCTGAGTAAAGAGGATATTAACTGTGCAGATTGCCATGCCCAACTTGTCCATAAGGCACCAAAAGCCCGATTAACTCGCGCGGTTTCAGATAGCTGGGTTGGCGCTAAGGCATGCAGCCGCTGTCATTTTAAACCAATGTCCGAATGGGAGGAAGCGAAACACTCAGTCGCGTTAGAAACTCTGGTCGATACCAAACAGGATTCAAACCCTCTCTGTCTGCAATGCCATACTGTTGGTTTTAAAAAAGGTGGTTTCGAAAGTACCGACAAGACTTTTGAATTGGGAAACGTGCAATGCGAAAATTGTCACGGTCGCGGTCTAAAACACAGCGTACACCCCGCAACCGATAATATTCCTGTTGCCTCTCTGGCATCCGATACCTGTACTGGTTGTCACCAGGGTACGCACCATCCTACAGGTGTAGAGTGGGAAAATTCAGCTCACGCCAAAGCCTTGGAGGGTCTTAAGAAATCCGAATTCGCTGAAGACGAGTGTCTTATTTGTCATTCTGCAGATTACATTCTAGCTCCACCAGGAGAAAAACCGACATTAAAAGAAGCAAAATTTGCAATAACCTGTGTAACCTGCCACAGTTCCCATACGGGAGAGCTTAGGTTGTCTCGAGAAGAAATCTGTACTAACTGTCACAATGCTGAAGGTGCAGTACCGCCAGAGCCTGTTCATCATCCCACTAAAGAGCTCTTTCTTGGTACGGCAGTTAAGGGAAGCGGTGTACCTGACCCACCCATCTTTGAAAAACACGTTAATAACGGGGTTACATGTCCAGACTGCCATATGTTTAACAAAGAATTCGTAAGCGAACAGGAACCGGCTATTTCAGGACACTTCTATCAAGTTAGACCCGAAGCCTGCATAGACTGCCATAGTGAATGGAAAGTTCCTGATGCGATCAAGCAGATTCAAACCATGCAGGCTCCAGTTGTTGCTCTTTTAACAGAGCTCGAACCAAGAATTGCAGAAGGAAAATCAAAACTTGAAGCCTTGAAGAAAGCTGGTAAGAATATATCTAAGATTAAACCTATTTTAGATGTTGCTGTCTTTGACTTCGATTTCGTGAAGACAGAACCCTCTAAGGGATTTCACAATCCCGAATATGCGAATGCTATGCTAAATGCCTCAAAGATAAATCTGGAGCAATTCATGCAGCTTGCAGGACCATAATAAAGTGACCTCAAGCCTCAAGCTTCATAGCCGCAGTAAAAAATACGAGATTCAACTTGCTAGTTACAAGTTGCCTGCTTCAAATTGCAGTATTATAAGATTCAAGTAGCAGGTCTCAAGGCTCCGAATAAAATTTCTGTACCTCTGTAACTCTGAGACTTTGAAACTATGCGGCACCTTAATCATCTTTTCAAATGTAATAAATGCGTTTATACTATGTGAAAATGAGAATTTTTTACCACTAACAATAGAAACAGCGTCCGAATCAGTTTTATACAAGAATCGAGTATTATAATGTGAGGGAAAGGAGTTAGTTGAAAAAAGAAAAGATCCCCAAGGCCACTATAGCCAGACTACCTCTTTATCTTCGCTCTCTTTCAGAATTGGCAGAGAAAGGAGTACTGGTAGTCTCTTCATACGAACTGGCAGAACTCTCAGGAGGAAATGCTGCTCAGCTTCGAAAGGACCTTTCCTACTTTGGTGAATTTGGCACACGCGGTGTTGGATATGATGTGGAAAACTTGCTTTATCAGATTTCCAAATTTCTGGGATTAACTCGGGATAGAAGTGTAGCTATAATTGGTATGGGTAAGCTGGGTCCCGCACTTCTGGGTTACCGAGGCTTCAAGGAGAAGGGCTTTAAGGTGGTTGCAATCTTTGATAACGATATGAGAAAAATAGGAAACAAGATCGGAGACCTTGAAATTATAGACCTTGACTTACTAGAAAAAGTAGTAAAAGAAAAGAATATAGAAGTAGGGGTAATTACTACACCTGCTCCAGCAGCACAGCGCATAGCAAACTTGTTAGTTGCTGCCGGTATAAAATCCATTTTGAATTTCGCACCAGCAAAAATAGAGGTTCCTAGCGGTGTTGCTTTACGCCAGGTAGACCTTTCCGTTGAATTGCAAATACTTTCCTATCACCAGACAAGAATGGAAAAATCTTAACCCTATATCCAATCTAAATCCATATATCTTGTCCCCTCCCATATTTCAAATTTTCATTAAACTATGGATTGAGCAGTAATAACCGAATTAGGTTCTATGAAGGATTCTTAGTCGTCGGTTCCACTATCCGTGAAATAGTCCTTTCTTTGCATTTGAAAACCAGTCCCTATTCATTAGTATAGGAAAGTAATAAACAGTTTCTATAACTGTTTTAACCTTTACACTCTTTAGCGTGAAGTCTAAGCCTCAATTTTTTTCCTAATGCTTTTCGGCCTATAAACCGATGAAAAAATCTTGGAGGGCAAATGTGATAAAATACATAATATGGAAAGACATTCTTTACAGATTAAGCCCGAAATCGACGAATTTATGGAGAAAGTAACATGGTTGTGAGTCAACTATTTCTGCTGTGGATAGTAACATTTGTAATTATTATCCTTATTGCTTTGATTTTGGTTATTATAGGCTTTCGCTTCATTAGAAAATGAATATCATGTGATTTCAGGGAATATGAAAGGCTGCACTGTATGCAGAACTGTTATTTTTTTTGCTGTGTACAAACCATAAAGGTAAAGCAAAGCCATGAAGCTTATTGAACGATTCAAAGAAATGAGCACTGACAGCAGAATTAAGTTATTCCTTACTTTGCTGGTGCTTGAATTCCTTCTTGTATTTACAATCTTGGGTACAATTACCATCACTTCTCAGCCCAGTTTTTGTAATATATGCCACGAGATGCGTGCTGACGTCCAGGCTTGGAAATCTTCCTCGCATGCTGAGATTACATGCTATGGCTGCCACTCTGAAGGGAACATAGCAGCCTTCCTGCTTCATAAAGTTGAATCTCTTAAGGAAGTGTATTTCCACCTTACTGGTAGTTTCGAAAAACCAATAAATGGAGATGGGGAATACGCCAAACATATGAGCAATGAACCATGTAAAAGATGCCATTCCCTTAACCGGAAAGTTACTCCCTCGAAAGGTATGATAATCGATCACCCCAAGCATGAAGAAAAGGACATAACCTGTGTGACCTGCCACAACCGGGTTGGACATCCTGAGATAAAGGGTTACCTGGTAGACGAAAAAGAAGGGGACGAGAAGGATCACGTACAGCAGGTAAGTCTTAAACCTGGTTCGGTAGTAAAAGTACCTGTTGATACCAAACCGTACGAAGATCATATGGAGATGCGCTTCTGTATGGTCTGTCATACCGGAGAAAAAGATAAAGGTCCAAGAGAATGTAAAACCTGCCATCCCTCCGGGTTTGAACTAAAACCTGAAGACCATAACGACCCCAATTGGCTTCCCGCTAAGGAAGAACTACAGTCAGTGGAAGCTGTTCACGGGATTGAAGCTAAAGAAGATATGGCAGGGTGTTTATCCTGTCATAAGCAGGAATTCTGCAATAAATGCCATAAGGTTGAGATACCGCATGCAAAAACGTGGAAAGAAGAACATAGTAAACTGTTTGGAGAACAAGGGAAGATAGCTTTAGTTGGGGTAGCTCCACAGGAATGTGTGATGTGTCATCCTCAGGCGAATTTCTGCGACGCGTGTCACCATGACTATGATCCAGCCAAGGGTATATGGTATAGCCCTCAACCAGGGCAAAACCTGCATATGATTGCAGTGAGAGACAGGGGAGCTACAGATTGCTTTAAGTGCCACCTGCCTACATATTGTTCTCATTGTCATGTGCGAGGCACTAAAGAGTAGATGAAGCATAAACAGCGGTTGTAGATTGGGATACAAAGATTCTATCAATTCCTCGTTATTAAGTAGCGGGTGTTCCTCCCCCAAGAAAGACCTTCCCGTTTACGACCTTTAATTTCTGGGAATATAGACCACGGTGCGCTGGACCAAAGAGTCGGCGGCCTGCCAGGTCAAAAGAGCTTCCGTGGCAAGGGCAATTATAAGTGAATGTTCCCGTACGGGGATTGGGTTTATTGGAATGGTTCCACGATACAATACAGCGCATATGAGGACAGATGGCAGAGAAAGCTACCAGCTTGCCCTTCAGAAAATATATATATACTGGCTCATCACTGTAATCCACTCTTTTGGGGACTTCATTGAAATCTCCAATTGAGCCTACTTCAATCCATCCAAGCTTAGTTCTTCCTTCCAGATCCCGTTCAGGAACTTGAAGATATTTTACCAAGGTAGCAACTCCAAAACCTCCACTCGCTAAGAGTGAAAAAGCAATTGCGAAATCTGAAATAAGGGAAAGAAATCTCCTTCTAGACATAACATTAGAGGTTTGAGTATCTTTCCTACTGAAAATCCTCATTCTTCCGAAGACACCTCCTCTGGTACCTCGGGAACTTTATAGGACACATGGCAGCTTTCGCAAAAAATGCTGGAGTGGCAGTTTTCACACATCTTAGTTCCTTCGCTTAAGACAAATTGATAATGGATTTGTTTCCAATTTGTGGTATGTCCGATGTGGCATTCCCGACACATTTCTGGCTTATGACAGGTATAACATGCTTGAACATCTTGCTTTGCCTGTTTGCGGTGAGCCTGAAGCCACACATCCTTGGGTTTATGAGAAGAGGGTTTACGACTATGACAATCTTCGCAAAACGCTAGTCCATATTCATGGCAGGACATACATTTATCAGAATCCTTTAAGGCAAATTTCCCGTGTTTCTCGACCCAGTCTTCTTTAGTGTGTTCGGGCCTCCACGGAAGAACCAGTCCACCATGGCAAACCTTGCATTCTCGAGGTGAGATGATATGCGACAGATAGGGTTTTGCATGGCGAAAGGCATGCTTCCCGGTATGGCATAAAGTGCAGTCAGCTTGGAAATCTACCGGCTTCATTGCTGATTTCTCGTTGAAACCACTGAATCTGCTGTGGCAATTTCTGCAAAACCCTACGTTAACTAATTGGATTGCCTGGGTTTTTGATTTCCTTTTCAAAACAATCTCAGTGTGACAGTTATTGCAGGAAAAGTTGACTAAAGGGGAAGTGAGGTGTATGCGATGTAACTGCAGCTTTGATGCTTTCATATTGCCATGGCAAGCAATACAATCCTCTGAATCCAACCGAGAAGCTTTTTTGTGAAGGATGCTTAAATCTGAGGGTTTCAGGCCAATTCTATATAACACTTTGTTTGCGGCCACTGTCCAACTACTTGCCGGAGAAACGTTGGGCGAAGATGTAAGAAAGGTTGTAATGATTAAGGCGTTCAAGATTAGCGATGCAACTAGTAAGTTAATCTTTGATTTTTTAAATCGTCTCGATCTTTCTTTCTCATCCATTTTTGAATCCTACTTTACTGATGCACCAACAAAACTAAGAGCCATAATTGATATTGACAAAAGCACACACACGACAATAGCAAACTTGCGTCTAGACGGTTTCACCTCTCGATTTTTATCTAGAAATGGCAGAAGCGTAAGCAAAATGCCACCTGCTAAAAGAACCAGCACGCCCAGTATAGGAGGAACGAAACGTAGAAGAGCGTATAGAAAAAGTAAATACCATTCAGGTTTCACACCAATGGGAGTACTGAAAGGATTAGCCTTTGTTTCCAAGCCGGCGGGGGAAAAGATGGTGAGGATGGAAATAAGACATATGATCCAAAGCATAGCTGTTGCTTGAGAAATAAAATGGTCAGGGAAGAAAGGCACCGAGTCTAGACCTTTCTTTTCAGGGGGAGTATCCTCTGCTATCTCCTGAACTGGAAGCTCTTTTAGTAGCTTCTCACCAGAGCCCAACCATGCGTCGTATAACTTTTTTTGCTCTGTTTGTGGAAGAGTCTCAAGAACCTGGGAAGCTGTTGCTGGAGTAAGAGATTTAAGGAGTACGATTGCACCCATGAGGCTTCCCGTATTAAGCAGTCGCTCAATTTTTTGGACTAAAATATCATGATGTTTTTTCATCTACTCTCCGCACCTTATCGTTTGTCCAATGCTTATATCACTGCCAAACTCTTACTCATAAAGGTCTGGAAATCCCCTGATTTCTTATCATCCAAAAGTGCATTACCAAAAAAGCAACGATCAAAGCCGGAAGAAGCATGACATGGAAACTGAAGAACCGTGTCAAAGTAGGCTGCCCCAGTGTTTCGCCTCCTACGAGAGCATAGTAGATAAATCCACCTATGAAAGGAACTTTCTTAATCAAAGATACGGTTACAGTTGAAGTCCAGAAAGCTCTTTGATCCCATGGGAGCAAATATCCAGTAACAGAAAAACCTAAGGTCATAGCTAATAAGAGCATACCGATTATCCAGTTAAATTCACGTGGAGGTTTGTATGAACCAGTTATAAAGACGCGTAGCATATGAAGAATAACGAAGATAATCATCAAATTGGCAGACCAGTAATGAATGCTGCGAACCAGCCAACCATAACTAACATAATGAGATATGTAATAGATGCTGGAATAAGCTTTTTCCGTGCTTGGTACATAATATATGGTAAGAATGATGCCTGTTATGACTTGAATCAAAAAGAGAAAGAACGTAATTCCACCAAAACAGTAATAATACCTGCGAGCAGAGATGGGAATCGGCCTATTAAGTACAGTTTTATGAAGCCGATCTATTGGGTTAAAACGTTCATTAATAGACTTTGAAATATCTTCGAGCATACCCAATTCCTTTTAGATCAATCGTTTTGTTATGTAGCAAGGGGTGGCATGTGAAGTCCTTTAAGAGTGTATTAGCTTTATATTAATTTTTTAAGTTCTATATTTATTTTATGTTAAGAGTTTGGGCATAAAATATCCCTCTCTCGTGTGAGAGAAGTAAAACTTAAGAACTGACCGTTCTTAATATGAAAGTTCTCAGGTTGGTAGTTTCTCTCCTAATTCTGCTGCGGAGGCCTCACCTATGGCTGCCCTGCGTCCAAGCCACCACTCGACCAGACTATAACTACCAATTCCCATGATTAGAACCAGTATAATTCCAGAAAGCGCTAAACCAACTACCGGGAATACCATCAAAAACATTGCGAGAACTTCCATCGTTACCTCCCCTTCTAAATTTGGTCAGCGTCGTGAATTCTTAACTTCTTTGCCATACACTAACAACGGTAAATATGAAGATACCCTAAGTGCTTTTAAGGTACTCTACAGCTAAAAAAAGCGTACTATTCTACTTTTAAAGGTGGATTAAGAGAAGATTAAAATATTATTAAGATTTGATTGCCTGATGGGTGGAAACTTTGAGATTGAAGGAAAAGGTACTACCCTTATTGGGAACGGATTTTACCTTAATTTCGCTGGCGTGAGCGCGGATAATCTCTTGGGCGATAGACAGCCCCAGACCCCCGCCCTTTTTTTCTCTTTCAGAGTGTCCATAATGGTAAAAACGGTCGAAAATTCTTTCCAGTTTGTCAGGAGGGATCCCCCTCCCTGTGTCAGAAACTCCTACTTCAACGGTCCGCCGTTTGGGGCGGGCAAAGATAGTAATACTACCTCCTGGTTCAGTGTATTTAAGAGCATTATCTATAAGTCCGGTGAGAACTTGTATGATACGGTCTTTATCGCAGACTATAAGTGGTAGCGATCTAGGTAATTCCATTCTAAGATCAATTTCTGCTGAGGAAGCAAGAGGACTACTAGCGGCAATGACCTCATTTACAATTTCGTCCAAACGGCATTCACCCATCTTCAAAACATTTGCACCTGAGTCTAATTGTGTTAAGGTAAAAAGATCCTCTACCAGCCTCTGCAAGCGTTCGACCTGTGTTTTCATAGTCTTTAGAAAGTTGTCTCTTACATCCGGCTTATCTTTAGCCCCGCTTTCCAAAAGCTCCACGAAACCTTTGAGAGAAGAAATTGGTGTTCTTAATTCATGTGAAGCGTTGGAAATAAACTGCTTTTGCGATTGCTCTAGTTTCTTCTGTTGAGTGAAATCCCGAAGAATAATAACGACACCAGGAATCTTCTGTCCGTTGTTTCCACGTACAGGGTTTGCGTGAACTAAAAGAATGCGGTTCTGGTATTCGCATATCCCCGAAAACTCTCTGCCTGAAAGAGCTCGCCTAAAGCAATTCGTAAAAGTAGCAGGTGGGATTATTTCTTCTAGCTGGCTACCAATAAGTCTTTCTATTGGTTGGCCAAGAAGCTCAGCTGCTGCTGGATTTGCAAGATTTATCATTCCTTCCGTTGTTACTTCCAGAACACCTTCTCCCATTGTATTAATTACTGTCAGAATCTGTTTTTGTTGATCGCGAATTGCATCAAACGCATCTCTCAACTTTTCAGCCATTATGTTAAATGTTTTGGCAAGTTCGCCTACTTCATCCGGAACCAAACCTTTTTTAAGCCTCAAATTAAAATTTCCCTGCGCAATAGCTAAAGCGCCCTCGGTCAGTTTCCTTACCTGCCTGGCTATAAGTTCCGAAAAGAAAAAACCAAGAATTGCTGAAGCTAAAACAGCGATAGAAAAGGCAATCTTAAGCTCGTTTTGGGCAGCGTTTAAAGTACTGAGGGATTCGCTACCGTTGTTGGCTACTACAACCACTCCAATTAATTTATCGGATTTTATCAAAGGTCTGGAGGCAATCACTATACCCCGGTTTAAATTAGCGTATGCAAATTCTTTTCCTCGTATCCCTTTGTCGACTGCTTCTTCCAGAAAATCTCCTGGTTCAGCTAGAGATTGACGGGATAAAATTAAATTTCCTTTGGTGTCGAAGACCCAAGCATCTTCTTCGAATATACGAACATGTTCTGCAAGGAGCTTATCAAGGGCTTCAGAGTTATTAAGGCTTATAGTTGTAGTTTTTGCAGGCAACTCTGCGATTATGTGCCTTGCAAGCTCAATGCTGTCTCTCTCCATCTGCTTGCGAGAGACTATGCTGATGCTCTGCTTTATGGAAGGTAGAAGTCCGAGGTATAGGATGAGAGTAGCAACAAGAGCAACAGTTACAAAAAGCGCAGTTTGCCATAAGCGAATGGTAAGTTTCATTAGGTACCACTCAGGCGATATCCAAGACCTCTAACAGTTAAAAGATATCTAGGCTTTTGTGGGTCAACCTCAAGTTTTTCTCGTAGATTATGAATATGCACGTCTATTGTGCGTTCATCTCCTACAAATCTTCCATCCCAAAGATAATTAAGAATTGCCAGTCTGGAAAATACTTTGCCCGGGTTTCTGGCCAGGAGTACAAGGATTTGAAATTCAAGGTTAGTAAGGTAAAGAAGCTTGCTTTTTAGAAAGATCTGATGACTTTCCAGATCAATCCTCAGGTCTTTTATTTTTATGACATTTGATTCACGTTTACCTTCTCCTTCCGACCTTCTAAGCAGGGCTTTTACGCGACTGACCAGCTCCCGTGGACTAAAAGGTTTAGTGACATAGTCGTCAGCCCCTAGTTCAAGTCCTAAAATTCTATCTACCTCTTCTGTTTTGGCAGAAAGAATTAAAATTGGAATATTGCTCTTAGCTCGTATAGCACGGCATAATTCGAAACCCGATTCGTCTGGCAGCATAATATCGAGGATAAGAAGACTGGGATCTTGCTTTTCAAGCAATTCTCGAGCTTTTTTGGCATCAGTTGCTGTTGATACTTTGAAACCCGCTTCTTGCAGGCTATATGAGATGACTTCTAAAAGAGACTCTTCATCATCAACTACCAAGATATGACGACCGTTCATTCAGCCCTCCCTACTCTTGAAATAAGACATTATCGCTTTTTATTATAGATAGTCGGGTGTTGGAGGACAATCACCAAGACCCTGACAAAGATATAGATACCATAAATTACCATTTAGTTTAGCAAATTTTTATTCATTTTGAAATATTAGACCGATTGGGAGTAAAGACTAAACTTGACCCCACCCTTTGGCATTTGTATTCACTAGACTACAAAGGTACTTCCCCATGACATTTTACACAGAAAGAGTCCTGGTGGCAGACCTCGCAGTTTCGGTTTTCAGCCACTTTAAGTTTGTGGAATGTTCTCCATCTTCCAGCATGAGAGACGGGTTTCCTCTGATGACAATCTTTACAGTAGTCAGGTACCCAGCCGTGGCATTCTTTACAGTCGATTTCTTTAGATTTCTCGCTATGTATAACAAGCCAATCCTTAGCCTTGTGGCTTACAGGGAAAGATTTTCTCTTATGACAATCTTCACACTTGTTTGTTGCCCGTTCCCCATCATGACACTCAAGGCAAGCAACCATTCGGGGTCTATGGTTTCCTTCAGGATTTTTCATGTGTACTACCCAACTATGACAATCGTTACAGTTCATTTTCAAAACATCTATATGAGCTTTGTGTGGTATAAGCAGGTCTCCTGAAGGAGAGGCGGTTCTTGATCCGGAATGACATTCAAGACAGGCAATATTGGCTGGTTTATTAAGTATACGAGAATTCTTGGAATTAATAATAAATCCCAAGTAAAATTCTCCAATCATTCTGGTTCTAAAAACAACAAGCTGGTTCCTGGTTGGCTTGACATGGCACTGTATGCAATTCACTTCGGCATGGGTGGAAGTTTGCCAGGTTCTATAATAAGGCACGATATCTGTGTAACGCTTGTAATAACTCGGTAGTGAAGTGAGATAGAAAGGTATGCCTGCCAGCAGAAGTAACCCAAGCAATATAGCAAGGAAGATAAAAAGCCGTCGATGCTTTTTAATATTTTGGCGGTTAATTTTTTTCAATTTGTCTTTCAGGTTGAAGCGCAGCACCGTCAATCACCTAATCTGCTTAAATTTAATAAAAATGCTCAGTCGTGACATTCCAGGCAGTCCTTTTCCTTGTGGCACACCAGGCAATGCTTGCTATTAATCTTAGCAGGATCACTATGAAGCTTTTTCCAGTTTCCAGCATGGCTTAAAGGTCTTTTGCTATGGCAATCCTGGCAGTATTTTGGCGTCCAGCCGTGGCAATCAGTACAGTCAATTTCCTTGGTTCTTTCGCTATGTACTTGCAGCCAGTTACTTGCCTTATGGCTATCTGGATATGCTTTCTCTGTATGACAGCTCTTGCACTCTGCAGATGCTTGCTCTCCATTGTGACACTTGAGGCAGTTTTCCATGATTGGAGTGTTCAAACCTCGTGGATTCTTCTTATGAACCAACCATTTATGGCATGAAGTACATTCCAGATTCAATACCTCTACATGTGCTCGATGCGGGATCAACAGATCACCAGAGGCAGATATGGTGCGATATTTTGTGTGACACTCGAAGCACGCTTGTTTTGATGGTTTTGTAAAAAAGTCAGCTTTGTCCGGCGATGAAAAGCTATAGAGATAAAATTTCCATATTGCATTTGCTTCAAAGAATGCAATATTAACCAGTCCTGGTTTTCGATGACAATCCCTGCAAACCATTTTGCTATGTGTCGAGGCTTGCCATGCTGAATAATAAGATCTCATTACTTTGTATCGTGCATAGTATTTAGGTTTCGATATTATATATGAAGGAATTCCAATAGTAAGCACCAGCAGCAGAAAAATTCCCCACCTTATGGCTCTGCGGCGAAAGTATTTGTTTCTCCAGCGATTCGTTTTCTCTGGTTCCTTTTTATTGGTCAACACTTACTCCTTGTAACAGATGGAACTGTCAATGTCCTTATAATTATGCCAAAATTATTGACAGTCTAAAACTGCCTTTACTGTCTTATATGTACAGATTCTCCTAACATTCCCCTCTCAATTACGTGACAGTATCCGCAATTGCTCATCTGATCCTTATGACATTCCATACACAGTTTCCTTGGCGGGTTCATTTTCCCCAATTTTCCTACACCCGGGTGAACGACACCGTTGTGACAGAAAGTACATTTAAGCTTCGCTTTTGATACATGAATTCGGTGGTTTATCTTTAGGTCACCTGACGTGGAACGCACCCGGTTTAGAGAATGACACTCACGACATGCTTCAAGTGTCGGGCGGTTTACAGCCCATGGTTTGAGTTTGCGGTGAGAAAATTGTGAATAAATTTCATGATAGAGATTGAGTTTGAATAAAGCCGTATTCAAAAATCCTGGTTTTACGTGACAACTTCTACAAGCTATATTGACCTGCCCGTGTGCAGAAATCTTCCAACTATTATAGTAAGGTTCCATCTCGTGGCATCCTTTACAGTATGCCGGTTTTATAGGAAGAAAGAGGGGCACTATGGCCATAAATGAGACTATAGACAACACAATCGCAAGTGTTAGCCAAAGCCCTTTTCTTAGCCCAAGAGTCATCGCGTCGTGCTAGCGACCCACGTCTTCGAACAGTTCGTGACATTGGTCACAGGTCTTTTTCTGGTGACACGTCAGACAGCCACGTTCATTCCTTTCTGCTGGTTTTTTGTGCTGCGCTAGCCAAGTCTCCTTTCGGCCATGAGATTCTGGACGTATGCTATGACAATTTTCGCAAAGTTGATAATTAGCATGACAAGCAAGGCATTTCTCAGAATTCCCTAGGGCTTCTTCCCCATGGAACTTCAACCATTCTTTACCAGCATGTCTGGAGATCAATGTATTGTTTATCTGAATATTAGTTTCACTTGTTCCTGGTATTGGCTCTTTCTCGCCAGTAATATGACAATTGCGACACCATTCGGGCTTATGGCAATAATCAAAGCAGCGATTGGCTCCTCCCGTGTTTACAACTTCCGGATGCTGCTTTTGCCACGTAGTTCTCGGAATTGATTCTCTATGATGACAGCTCTGGCACTCTTCTATAGGCTCCACTTCTCCGTGACATCCGTATTTGAAACAGACTCCAGAAAGCGGCAAAGATTTATGCCTCTTTTGAAATTTTTCATCATGGACTATCCATTTATGACATTCGATACAGTCATTTTTACTTGTAACTGAGCCTGTGTGAATTCGGTGAGGAATTAGTGGAATGCGAGAAATGGATTTTATCGAATTTATTTCTGAATGACAACTGAGGCATGCTTGGGAATTGGCTTTATTCAGTGTTTGCTCATTTTTAGAGTTACGTATAAAATTTGAGTAGAATGTCCAGATATTGTCCATCCGGTTTGTAACTGCATTTACCACACCGGGTTTTAAATGGCAACTTGTGCAAGCTATAGTTTTATGGGAAGATGCGCGCCAACTCTCATACCTGGGTTTTAGAGATTTTTGGCGCGCATAAAAACTAGGTTTTGAAGTTATATATAAAGGAATTCCTATAATTAGAATGAAAGCAGCAACTATACCGAGATACAGTAGCCATTTTATCTTCTGTCTTCTAGGTCTATTTCTAAGTTTGTTCGCGTTATAGGGTGACATAATTAAATGCTCCCCCTAAGCAACTTTTTCTGCAGAATGATGGTGTGCAGGTACTTCCACAGGAAGTAGCTTCACAGCCAATACGAAAATTAATGCTCCCGTTGCCCAAACTCCTGAACCTACCAGTATCTCCACAAGTGTAGGAACATAAGAACTTGGGATCGGCCCTAGAGGAGATACAGCAAAACCCATTACAATAAACATGAATCTTTTAATAAAAACACCTATAAGTATGAAGGCGCAGGCAATTATTTGTACTGGTGTTGAAGTTCTTGTTTTGGGGATAGCCATTAGGAAGAAGGGAAGAACACCAAATAGAAATACCTCAGATAAAAAGAGCGGGCTATATTTTCCTGTTAAGATAAGCATAAGTCTTTCAATATGACCAGGGGTTGCAGAACTTGGCCACGTTCCCGTAAGTACTTCCGAGAAAAGAAAGAATAGGTCTACGACTAATATAGTTGCCAGGAGCTTTGCAAGGCTGTTAAACATCTTTTTTTCGAACTTAATCTCTGTAAATCTGTTAATAGCAAGACATATCAAAACCAGAAGAGCTATTCCTGATACCATAGCAGAGGAGAGGAATATTGGTGCCATAAGAGCTGTGTGCCAGAGCTCCCGGGCTTTCTGAAGACCAAGGATCCAGGCGGTGATAGAGTGTAAGCCGATAGCAGCCGGAAGTGAGATGAGGGTCATAACGAGTTCAAGACGCTCTCCTCCCCTTTCGGTCATTAGTACCCAAATATCTATCAGACAAAGAACTAAATATAGATTAAGAACAGCAGCGTCATAGACAAAGACAGATCGAAGATTTGGGGAAAGAAGGAACCAAAAGACCCTCTGTGGATTACCCAGATCAACCAGAATAAATACTGCAGCAACGAAGACACAAACAGCTGCTTGCAACACTGCAAGTCTGGCTACGGGTTTATATTGTTTTGCTCCAAAGAGTTGTATGCTGGAATAGACAACAAGACCACCAGCACTAAGACCGACGAAATACATGAAGTTCTGGATGTAATAACCCCAGGTAAAAACGTCCCTCATGCCTGTCACAACTAATCCCCTGGAGATAGGCAGTTGAAAGAACCAGGCAAAACCTCCAAGGGCCATTGTTATGAGAAGCGCAATAACCAAGCTCCAGTACGCACGGCTAGCATTCCGTAACTCTTCAATTTTTACTTCAATACCAGCAAGAGTTATCGTCTTCATTTTTCTCCTTATTATCATTTATGCTACCAGCTACCTGATGGTAAATATTGATAACTGCTAACTATCAACTTAAAAACAGTAAACTGCTCTTAACCTACATAAAAGATTCTGGGCTCAGTTCCGAGCTCTTCTTTAAGTCTAAAAATCCGACGCGTTCTTAGAATTTGTGAAACTGAACTGTTAGGATCGTTGAGGTCTCCAAATATTCGTGCCCGAACCGGGCATGCCTCAACACATCTGGTAGTTTGACCTTTTCTTACTCGGTGGATACAAAAGGTACATTTTTCTACGACTCCAGTGGGCCGAATAGGAACATCCGGATTTATTCCCTCTTTAGGAACGTAGGGCTTTTTCCAGTTAAAATGTCTTGCCCAATAGGGGCAGGCAATCATACAATATCTGCACCCAATGCACTTTTTATAATCAATAACTACAATTCCATCTGCTTCTTTCCAAGTTGCAGTTACTGGACAGGCTTGTACGCATGGTGGATTATCGCACTGCATACATTGAGTAGGTAGATACCAATGGTTTGGTTGAGAACCTTCACTGTAATATAAATCAGCACGTTCGAGATCGATCGAACCTTCTTCCATAGCAAGCAGTTGTATATAATTAAATCCTGAATCCCTACCGATATTATTTTCTTTTACACAGGCATATACGCATCTTCTGCACCCGATACAAGTTTTAACGTCAATCACCATGGCATACCTGGCCTTGGGAACAGGTGGGGGAGCATACCCTACCCTTTTTCCTGAGGAAATTTGAGCTTCAGTTTCTACGGCATTTGCTGCCAAAAATCGGGGTAAGTTGGCAAGAAGCAGACCACCAGCGCCAGCACCTAAAAGCTTGAGCAATTGTCTTCGGTTGATTGATTTTTCCGAGAAAATTTTAAAGTAGTCGAGATTTTTCATCGTCTAAACCTCCGCAATATTACCGGAGCAATGAATAAAGCTATTACAGTCAAAAGACCTATACTGGTCATAATCCGCAGCAAAGGTAGAGACGGTGTTGGAGGGGGACTGGGCGGTGGAGGCAGGGCCTTAAACGCAACTCTCTCGGATGCTATTTTCACCTCTAAAGTGGTACCCAAATAAGGAAGTAAAGGAGAAACTGCGATCCAACTGGGAGTATGAGGATCATGACATCCTCCGGTTGTGCATTTGGGAAGCTTTCCATGTATTCCTGCCTTCCATTCCCTGTATTTAGATGAATGACATTGATAGCACACTTGTGAGACATCACCATCAATATTGATTAGGCTGCCATCACTGAGTTTTAGCAATCCTGGGTTCCGGTCGGCTGAATTGTGACATACGATACATGCTGCTCTATTTTGACCGAGCTGGTCATGACCGTTCAATACTACCTGATGACCGTCGAAGTCCGGGGGAATAGGTTTTGTTCCTATGGGATGACATCTATCACAGGGAAACCAGAGAAGTGATCCAGTGCTTGCTTTTCCTGCTTCTGAAATATTAGGAACCACTATAATTAGAGCTAGCCAAAATAGGATTATAAAAATGGTTAAACTTACCGTAGTTGAAAACGCACGGTCTGTCATTTTCTCCTGTCCCATTATTGAAATGTCAAAAGCTTCTGGTAATAGAAGGTTTTGTTAACACCCTTTTTAGCAGTTAATTAAAAAGATACCCGTTTTGCGCCTTTTTTATCAATAATGTTAAGAACAAAACTGTTATGTTAAGAATAGCCAAATTTTATTAAGGTTGGGTTAATTTAAAGTTATGTTTTTATTAAGACTGTTTAAGGCTAAAAGAGGGAAAATGACAGGCTAGTTTTACAGGCTGCTTAAAGATGAAGCTGGCGGCTTACTACCTAATAATTTTTACGTGACAGCGAGCACAAAAAACAGGGTTATGGCAATTGAAGCAATCGGATGCCCCCTTTGCTCTTACTACATCATCATGCAAGCTTAGGCCGGGTTGAGGACTATACCATACACCCTTGGAAGGATCATGTTCATGATGGCAGGCCCCACAAAAATTGGGTTCAGAATGACAATTGGTGCATTTTTCTGGGGCTCCTTTTCCTATTTTACCATGCTCCGCTTTCCATGTTTTTTTAGGGTGGGGGATCTCTGCTCCATGACAATCATTGCATAACTTTTGTTGGTGGCAGGATACACAATCTACCATACTGACTTTTGCTGTTTTCGCATGAACCGGCGGAAGCCAATTGGGGTCGTTATGGTCTTCAGGTTTTAGTTCAAACCCGGAGGGATGGCAGGTTTTACATTCTCTTGGACCTTTATCTTT
>JABAOF010004426.1_pt1 | contig 50122 bp, 32 predicted proteins | sample 7062171 | NCBI WGS metagenome assembly JABAOF01 (sample SAMN14538628, study PRJNA623070) | marine sediment metagenome | biome: marine biome [ENVO:00000428]; feature: marine pelagic biome [ENVO:01000023]; material: deep marine sediment [ENVO:00002113] | place: India: Gulf of Khambhat ... | reverse complement strand
TTAAAGGTTTTAAATGTTACCACCACCCTGTTTGCACCCGCTTCCCTGGAATTGAGCAGGAGATTTGAAAAAACCGAGCGAATCAGCGCCGGGTCACTATTAACACTCACTGCCGCTTCCCCCCGGTCCGAATCCACTTCAATCTCAATATCCCTTTCCGCAGCGATTCGTTTGAATAGATCAACCAGGTCAATGGTTTCCTCTATATCAACGCGAACGGGCTTGGAAAAACTCAAAAAACTCTCCATCATGGCTGTTAAGAAATTAACCTCTCTGTTGACTTTGCCGGTTTTTTCCATATCACCTTTGATGGTTTTGGTGTACCCGTAAATCACACCCAGGGAATTCTTGATTTCATGGGCCAGGAAGGCGGCCATTTCTCCCAGCATGATAAAATTACTGTTCTGTCGCTGGATTTCCTCCCGCTTCTTCTCCTCGGTAATATCCTTGATAAGCAGTAACTGACCAATGTTTTCAATGGGATTTAAATCCACAAAAAATATCTGTTCGTTGGAAGCTATCTCTTTGGATATTTTTTCTCCTTCATGGGTTTGCACAAATTCAACAATCTCCGGGAATCCCGACAATATCTTTGCCGGAAAACTATTCCTGGCATTGGCAAAACTCTGGGAAAATAACTGCTCCGCCACCGTATTAAAAATATCGATTCGCCCCCCCTGGTTTATAAATATAACCGCGGAATTGATATTGTTGATAATACTCTTGTTCAATTCTTCTTTTGTGGTCACATGAAGCCGCTGCTCTTCCACGAGATTTTTTAATTGGGCTTCACTGCCTTTCAATTCCAGCAAATAGTCCTGGAGCGGTGGAATAGCATCATGCTCGGGTTTTGTCCGTGATTTTTTATACAAAATGACCAGGTAAAACCCCGTACCAATAACCAATAGCCCCATGGCAATGGCAAGGGTGGAAAAAATCTTCCGGATCCGTTTGATATCCTCGGTGAATTTATAAGGATTTCTTATCTTTGTTATATCGACCTCTTCGATCTCTTTAAACAACGATTGGATGTTCTGAAAAATGAAAAGCAAAACGATTTGAATCACCAGGAGTAAAATAATGGTTGTCTTTTTCATTTTTTTGTTCCTCTCTTAGTGTCCCTTCGTGGCTATCTATACAAAGATTGGATGAATTGTAAGATATCGCTGCCCCAGAAGAGCGAGATATAACTGCCAAGGCTGAGAAAAATGCCAAAGGGCAGGGCCAGTTTCAGGTCTTTTTTCTTGAAAATAATGAAAAACAGGCCCACCATTAACCCGGAAAACGAAGCCATGAGAACAGCAATCACCAATTTATTCAATCCCAGGAAAGACCCCAGCAGCAGCATCATCCAGATATCTCCCTGGCCGAGGCCTTCGATCTTGCGAACCCTGAGATAAAAAAAGTATAAACCGGCAAAGACCAGTGCCCCACCGAAAGCCGTGCCAAAGGCATTCTTAGGATCAAGGAAGGGGTTAAAAAAGGAGTAGACTAAAAAAACAACGGCTCCACCAATGGTCAGTTCCAATGGCAGGATCATGTGCTGCAGGTCGATTATTGCCAGTGTCAGCAGCAGGCAGAAAAATAAAATGGTAAAGGCAGTATGAACCGGTGTGGAACCGTAATACTGGTAGGAGAGCCAGAAACTAAAGGCAGTAAAGATCTCCACTGCCGGATAGATAAGTGATATCCTGGCCTGGCAGTGGCGGCACTTCCCACCTAACAGGATATAACTGAGAACCGGGATATTGTCGTAGAATTTAATGGGTGTGCTGCAGGCAGGGCAGTGGGATCCTGGTTTGACAATACTTTTTTCCAGGGGCAGCCGGTAAATAACCACATTTAAAAAACTGCCCACGATAAGACCAAGTATAATTAGAACCGCTTCTTCCATCGAAAATCCTTTTGTGCAGAGATTTTCCCTGTTTCAGGGTTGTAAACGTATTTGTGGCCGAAGAAATCCCTGGGTATTCCGCCAGCCAACCGGGCCTGTATTAATTGGTTTAAATCCCGGGGATACCGTTTGTATAACTGTTTAAACAGGTTTATACGCTTTTCCAACCACAGTTTGTCCCTTTCATACTTAATTTGAAACAGGTGGTTTTCGGCGGAATCACGTTCCAGGCCGGGTTTTGAGTAGGTATAAATCTCGAGCCACAGGTTGTAAGCATACTCCAGGTTATCCAGCATGTATACCATGTGGGCTCGCTGCCTCTTGACATGAGGGGGGGCGGTGGGTTTTGCGGCTGCCTTCTTAAAAAATCTTTCGGCCAGTTTATAATCCTTTAAGTTTTTGGAAGCATAGAAGCCGCACTCATAATCGAATATCCATTCATCCGGCATTTGCTTCGCACCCTTTTGCAGGAGCCGCATCGCCATGTTGACGTCCCCGGCCTCCAGGGCCATGATCCAGGAACCGACAATATAAGGTTCCATGTACTGCGGGTTGATATCGGTAATCACATTGTAAATGTGCTCCAGGTAATCATACATGTTGGTGACATGGTAATCGGAAAAAAACTGGATGGACCAGATAAACAACAAATCCGCCGCCAGGTTGTGATACCCGAAAGACAATATTTTTATGGTCTTTCCCGGAGGCAGTGTCACAAAGGTCCGGCGTTTGCCAAAATAATCATAGCTGCAATCATAATTGTACTGCAAATACCCCACTGCCGCCATCAACAAGACAAAAACAATAACCATTAATAACCTGGATTTACGTTTCATTTCTATTACTGGAACTCCCGCTTATTAAATATAATAATGGTTAAAATCAACAGAGCAGAAGTATAAAAAGCAGCGTACAGGATACCGTTCAGGATTAGATAGCTGTCCAGATGGGATTTGGTTACAATTTCATTCTTAATATTGAACTTATCCAGGTTGGGAAGGATATAGTAAAAAAAGTAGGCGGTGATTTTTTCTAACGGCTTTGTCAGGTGATGTTTAAATAGATTGAAGGTCCACATGACCTGCCCGATCAAATAGAGGGAGATCGTGAATATGGACGACAGGATAGGGGTGGAAAAAGAGGAAAACAACAAGGAAATAGAAGTAATAATCAGCAGCTCCAGGTAGAGGAGGAAAAAATAAACAAGAATCCGAGAATCCAGGGTGCCGGTGGAAATAAACAGGTACAAAAAAAAGATCACTGCCATGGAAGCCAGTGCCACCAGGAGGGTCAGCGAAAGCCCCAGGAACTTGCCCACGATAAAACTACTTCGCTCAATGGGTTTGCTCAAAATATTGTAAATGGTTTTTTTGTCAATCTCTTTGTATACCAGGTTGATCCCGGTAAACACAGCAATCAATACACTAAAAAAATCAATGGATGCCAGTCCCACATCTTTCAATACCTTTTCCGTATCACCGATAGCTAACATGCTGACAATCCAGGAACTTAACGCCGACGTCACCCCCAGGCCGATCAACAGGTAGAACACTTTGTTGCGGACCGCCTCTTTAAAGGTATTTAAGGCAATGGCTTTTAACTTCATTGATTGATTTCCTCGAGGAAGATGTCTTCAAGGGTCATTTTTATCGGTGTCACCGCCAGGATGTTTCCTTTGTTCCGGGTAATCCATTCAACGGTTTTATTGGCATCGTCGTTGGTTTCCAGCTTGATAATGTAATCCTTATCCCGCTGCACATATTTCACCTGGTGACCGGTAAGGGTTTGCTCATCGATACCGGTAAACACGATTTCGTAATACCTGACACTGTGAGAGATCAAATCCGATAGTCTTCCTTGTTTTTTGATCCGGCCGTTCAGTATGATGCCCACCCGGTCCACCATCATTTCCATATCCTGGAGGATATGTGAAGAGAAAAAAATGGTTTTACCGGAATCTTTCAGGGACAGGATGATATCTCTCAATTCTTTTCGCCCAATGGGGTCCAAACCGGAAAAAGGTTCATCCAGGATAAGAAAATCCGGCTCATGAATCAAGGCCTGGGCAAGTCCCACTCGCTGGATCAGACCTTTGGAGTATTTTTTTAACTTGATATCTTTCCTGTCTGCCAACCCCACCAGTTTAATAAGTTTTCTGGTTTTCTCCTGGATTTCTGTTTTGGGGAGGGAGAACAACATCCCGGTAAACATCAGCAATTCTTCTGCTGTGAGGTAATCATAAAAATAGGGCTGTTCCGGCAGAAATCCCACCTTCCGCCGGCTTTCCGCATTCCTGGTGGGCTGGCCAAAGATAGAGATTTCACCGGAATCCGGGGTGATGAGTCCCAGGACACACTTCATGGTCGTGGTTTTTCCTGCACCATTGGGCCCCAGGAACCCGTAAATTTCCCCTTCCTCAACCGTGATGTTGATCCCTTTTAAAATATGATACTGTTTGATCAAAAAGTTAGACGTAAAGGATTTGTGTAAATTTTTGATCTCCAGCGCTTTCATCTTTTTTATTTTATGTGTTCCCACGTTTAACTGTCAGCCGTTTCTTTCCTGATTTTTGCCTGGGCTGCAGCCAACCTGGCAATGGGAACGCGATAGGGCGAGCAGGAAACATAATTCATACCGGCATTGAAGCAAAATTCCACGGACCTGGGTTCGCCGCCGTGTTCACCGCAAATGCCTACTTTCAAATCCGGCCGTATTGTCCTGCCCCGCTCGATACCTATTTGCACCAACTGACCGACACCTTCCTGGTCCAGCACCTGGAACGGGTCTCCCGGCAGGATATTCTTATTCAAATAATCCTGCAGGAAACCACCGGCATCATCCCGGGAAAAACCAAAGGTCATCTGGGTGAGGTCATTGGTTCCAAAGGAGAAAAATTGAGCAGTGCGAGCTATTTTATCCGCCACCAGGCAGGCCCGGGGAATCTCGATCATGGTCCCCACCAGGTACTCTACCGCATCCTTTTCCCTGGCAAAAATCTCGTTGGCAGTTTTATCAATGATTTTTTTCAAGTATTCAAATTCCTTTTCCGTCCCGGTAAGGGGGATCATGATCTCAGGATGAACCTCGACGCCATTTTTCTTCACTGTCAATGCTGCCTGGATGATGGCTTGGGTTTGCATGACAGCAATCTCCGGGTAAGTAATGGCCAGCCTGCACCCCCGGTGTCCCAGCATAGGATTAAACTCCTTCAGGCTTTGTGCTTTTTCTTTTAACCGGTTGAAATTCACCCCAATGGATTGGGCCAACTCGTTTAATTCCTCATCGGTATGGGGGATGAACTCATGGAGCGGTGGGTCCAGGAGCCGAATCGTCACCGGGCAGCCGGCCATTGCCTCGAAAATCCCGATAAAATCCTGTTTTTGCATCGGAAGTATTTTATTCAATGCCTTTTTTCGACCCTCTATATCTTTAGCCATGATCATTTCCCGGACAGCAGGGATGCGGGTTTCATCGAAGAACATATGCTCGGTGCGGCAAAGCCCAATGCCTTCGGCTCCGAACTTGCGGGCAGTTGTACTATCTCTGGGTGTATCCGCATTGGTGCGAACGCCGATGGTGCGTTCCTCATCCACCCAATTCATAAACTCTTCGAAATTTCCCGTTATTTCCGGTATTTTCAATTTAAGTTCACCGTCAATCACTTCTCCCGTAGACCCATTCAGGGTAATGACATTACCTTCTTTAAACATTTTTCCGGCAATTTCGCACGTTTTATCGGGTCTTATGATCAAGTCGCCGCATCCGGCAACGCAGCACTTTCCCATGCCCCTGGCAACCACTGCGGCATGAGAGGTCATTCCACCGGTAGCCGTAAGAATTCCCTGGGACGCTTCCATGCCCACGATATCTTCCGGGGAGGTCTCTTTTCGCACCAGGATGACTTTTCTTCCTGCCATTGCCAGGTGATCTGCCCGTTCAGGAGTAAAAACAATCTCGCCGATCGCTGCTCCCGGCGACGCCGGCAGTCCCCTGGCCAGGGCAGTATACTTCTCTGAGGGATCAATGCTGGGATGAAGTAGTTGATCTACGTTTTCAGGTTTTACCCTCATGACGGCTTCTTTTTTAGTAATTAACCCTTCATGCACCATGTCCACGGCAATCTTAATGGCGGCAATACCCGTGCGTTTTCCCATCCGCGTCTGCAGCAGGAACAATTCACCTTCCTGGATGGTAAACTCCATATCCTGCATGTCCCGGTAATGCCGTTCCAGTTTGTCTTTAAACTCAATCAACTGCCGATAAATCGAGGGATTCTGCTTTTCCAACTCAGACACCGGTAGGGGGTTGCGTATACCCGCCACCACGTCTTCACCCTGGGCATTCATCAAATACTCACCATAATACTTGTTTTCACCGCTGGAAGGGTCCCTGGAGAAGGCAACACCGGTCCCGGAGGTTTCACCCAGGTTTCCGAATACCATGGTCTGGATATTTACGGCTGTTCCTTTCAGACCGGTAATATGATTTAATTCCCTATATTTGATGGCCCGGTCGTTGTTCCAGGAGCCAAACACCGCATCGATGGATTTCCACAACTGCTCTTTGGGATCCTGGGGAAACTCTTTGCCGGTTTCTTCCTTTACCACTTCCTTGTATTGGGTCACCACCTCTTTGAGATCATTCACATCCAGGTCCAGGTCGCCGTTAACACCTTTCTGCATTTTCACACCATCCAGCACCTCTTCAAACTTAATATTTTCAATGCCCAGTACCACATCCCCGAACATCTGGATAAATCGCCGGTAGGAATCAAGAGCAAATCGCTCATTGTTTGAGCGCTTTACCAATCCTGCCACCGACTGATCATTGAGCCCCAGGTTCAACACCGTATCCATCATACCGGGCATGGAAACCGCGGCCCCGGATCGCACCGAAACCAGGAGCGGGTCATTGGGATCACCCAACTTCTTTCCCATCAATTCCTCAAGCCTTTGAAGATTCGCTTCTACTTCTTCTTCAAGCCCCTCGGGATAGGTTTTATTGTTTTTATAATAGAGATCGCACACCTCGGTAGTTATGGTAAAACCCGGTGGAATGGGAAGTTTTAAATTACTCATCTCAGCAAGATTCGCGCCTTTTCCCCCTAACAGGTCCTTTAACTCTTTCTTCCCTTCGGTGTAATCCCGTGAGAAGAAATAAACATATTTTCTCGCCATAGAGCCTCCTTCTTACTAAGCGTTAAGATAGCTTTTCCAAAACAATTTGTTTGAACTTCATCAATTCAAAGGGTTTTTTCAAATATACCACGCGGTTCTCTTTTAGAAAACCAGAGACATCCTCTGAATACGGATCAGCCGTCACCACAATAACTTTTGCTTCCATTTGTTTCGACTTCAAGAAATCATAAATCTGGATTCCATCCACTTCAGGCATGCGAATGTCTGAAATCACCAGGTCAAAGTTATCGTCCAGCAATTGGATAGCCTCTTTTCCACTGGTGGTGGTGACCACGTCAAAATCACCCTCATTCAACAGTATCTCCTTCATTAAATCCAGCAAATAGGCTTCATCATCCACGATGAGAATTCTCCCCCGAAGGTGTCCTCGTTTGGGTTTCGGCACCTCCACCAGCAGAGGTTCTTTTTCTTCCACCAGTGTTCTCTCAAAGGTAATTTCAATTTCTGTATACTGCCCCTCCTGCGAACGCACCGTGTATGACGCATTATGATTTAAAATAATTTTTTCACAAATCGCCAGCCCGATACCCGGGTGACCGGGAAACGTGGTATAAAAAGGCGTCCATATGCGGTGTAAATCTTCCTTCCTGATGCCCCGTCCATTGTCCCGGATGACTAATTTGTAACCCTTGGGCAGACATTCGGTCTTAATGCTGACCATGCCCCCCTCTTCGCCTTTTTCCTTTATGGCGATGACCGCATTATCTACCATATTGGTGATCAATGCCTCAACCTGCCCGGGATTGAGAAGATCGTCAGGCACTTCATAATCCGGCTCAAGGGTTATCTTTATATTGTAATTCTTCTCAAGCTCATCATAATAGGGTTTTAAATGAGCAATAATAAGATTCAAGTTTTCTTTTTCTTTGGTTACTTTCTCGGTTCCGAAGTAATTCCTTAACAAGTTTAATTGATTGGCCAACTCATTGGCATTCTTTTCGATTTTTTTAATTCGTTCATGAATGGCGGTATCCTGGACTTTTGTCAACAAAATCTGGGAATATCCCAATATAGGAGTTAATTTGTTTTTTAGTTTGTGAAAGATCACCGGCAGCAGTTCTCCCATTATTTCCGCTTTTTGCAGTTCAATGACGGTCTCCCTGGAGTTATTTAACTCTTCATCGAATTTTAACAGTTCTTGGGTCACTAATTTCTTTTTATTGGTTTCGTTTTTCATTCCTTCAAAACTTAAATAATTCTGGAACGAATTGGCAATAATATTGGAAAGAATTTGCACATACGTCATCTCCAGGTCAAAGACAAGATAATTTTGTTTTTCCACATCCAGGATCAAGAATCCGAAGAAATTGTAGTGATAAGAGATGGGAAATACCAGTGAAATAATGGCAGGGCCTTTACCCAACTGTTCCATTTCATTTTTTTCCAGTCGAACCGCTTCATTTGAAATCTTTGACTTCATCAGGCTGGCAAATGTTCTAATATCGATGGGACTGGCCTCGCCGTCAATATCATCTTTGTTCTTAATCAGTAGGTAATCGTTACTATCAGGGGGATGATAAATAAATTGGATGGTAAATTCATGGATAAAATTTTCAAAATATTCAAATAACGATGAGATAAGTTTTAACGGAGCCACTAATGACGAGAAGAAGTACGACAAATTCAACATATGCGACAAAAATATCTTTTCTTTTGCCAGTTTTCTCTGAGATGCTGTCAGCTCCCGGGTCAACATGATCATTTCCATCTCTTTTTTCATCAAAGAGATAATTAAGGCTGAACCGGTCTTAATAATTTTTTTCAAATCCTTTTGCATCTCCGGGAAATCAGAGAGAAAGGCATCCATGATATCGGGAAGCTTTCTGACGGTCTCCTCGATCTCCGGGAGGGAGAGGTGTAACAGCTTTTTTGTATGATTCTCCAGTTCTTTGAAAATAAAGGATTTTTCCTCTTCATCTTCTATTAATAAAAGTTCTGCGATTTGATTGGAGATAAACGAGATTTTACCGGGTTCTTCTCCTTCTTCCAGTTGATAGTGATTCTTTATAACGTTTTTGAAAAAAACCGGCAGGTTGTAGCGATCACAAAATTCAATTCCCAACTCCAGGTGATCTGTTTGAAAGGTTTCGGTTTCTTTTGGGATCATGTTCCTGTCAAGGACAGTATATATCCGGCAATATTTATCGGGAGAGTAAAGGAAAAAAATCAATTCCCCTATTTCCGCCAGGAGGCCGGAGAGATACAATTCTTCTGAATCCAGGTAATCTGTTTTTTTGGCCAGGATAGTGGAACAGGCAGAAATCAACAGCGATTTTTTTAAAATTAAATTAAACACTCTACCGTAAATTGCCTTATAATCCAAACCCTTTAAAAAATCGAAAATGGAAAAGGAAAAAGCAAGAGATTTGATCTTACGAATCCCCAGCAGCCCAATGGCATGGGATATGGTGCGGATTTTTTGCGAAAAACCGTAAAAAGAAGAATTGGCTACTTTCAATATATGGGCCGACAGCAATGGGTCTTTTTCCACGATCTTTTTGACATCATCCAGGAAGGTAATGGGATTCTGCTTTTCCACCTCGATGATCTCAAGCAGCGTTTTTGACAGCGTCGGCAACTTAATAGAATCTACTATTTTTTTCGGGTTCATGTCCATTTTCTTTCCCAACAAAACCTAAATGGGTTTCTAATTATAAAATATTTTGAATGGAAATACAACAACCAAAAATTCTGCAATTTTAATTTTGGCGAGGTTGAGGAGAAAAATATGGAAAGTTCCAGGAATTTTCCTTAACCTCAACCTTAACCTTAACCTGGCAATTCTCAAAATGAGAATTGCCCCTTGACAATTACAGTATCATTGATTAAACTAGACCCTTAAAAATCAGTACGGTTTAGAACAAAAACAGGTAGAAAAAAATGATTAAAATCGGGTTAAGCGGCGGAATTTGCACGGGTAAGACGTTTATTCTTAATATCTTTAAAGAACTGGGCTGCTATACGATTAGGGCCGATGAAATTGCCAAAAGTATCATTTTTTCTAATAAACCGGGAATCGTGGAAAAAATTGTGAAGGTCTTTGGTGAAGGGGTTTACCACAAGAAAGAGGGTATAAAAAAAGACGTATTCAGCAAGATTTTGTTTGAAGACCCGGAAAAGCGAAATTTCATCAATAATCTTATCCATCCCCTGGTGGCAGCGGAGCGAAATAACATTTTAACTGACCTGGAGGAATCCAACGTGTATGATTTCTTCATCTATGAATCTGCGCTTTTAGTAGAATCCGGGATTTACAAGGATTTTGATCGAATCATTATCGTTTATACATCGGAGGAGGAGCAGATTCGGCGCCTGATGAGCCGGGATGGGATAAGTACTGAAGAAGCTAAAAAACGGATCAAAGCACAGTTTCCTTTGAGTGAAAAACTTAAAGTTGCGCATTATACCATTGATACCACCGGCAGTTTCGAAAGTGCCAGGACAAAAACCCTGGAAACCTTTCACCTGATCAAAAAGGAATTTAATTTTTTGTAATTTTGTGTTAAAATTTTCCCATGGAAAAAACAGAATTTGAAGCAGTAAAAGCTGCATATATTACGTTGGTGCTGAAAGAAGGGGCATCCATGTCGGAAATACGGGCTCAATACCTGGACAAAACATCCCAGGGTAAATTCCGCTGTGTAATCATTGGGGATGAACACCTCAGGGATGAATTTGTCAGATACCATGAGGCTTATGTAACGTTGGGCAAACACCATGCGGAAACCGGTTCTTCCTTGGAGTCCGACCTGTCGTACTATCCAACGGACCAGGTATTCCAATTGCACTTAAATCAGGGCATCTATTACGCCCTTCGCCAGAATTACATCAAAGCCAGCGAAAAATTTCAGGATGCCTATAAAATCAACAATCAAGATACCACGGTTTTGCTTTATATGGGGTTCTTATTGATGAAGCGAAAGAACTACTACGCCGCGGAGAAATACCTTAAGAATGCCATCAAGATCGATCAGAATTGCGACGACGCCTGGTTTTACCTGGGGGAATGCTATCACAAGGCAGGGGAATTGAGAAAAGCCCTGTCTATGTACGAAACCGCCAAAATCCTGAACCCCGGACGCAGTGAAATCGCCGTTAGGATGAAAGAAATTAAAGAAAAAACAGGGGGCAAAACCGGGAAAACTAAAAAAGATTCTTTCCTGGCCCGCATAATAAAGAAAATGATCGGAAGCAGTTAAACGGAAAAAGTCCCGGTGTGTGAAGACCGCACGTTGTTCTCATCAAACAAAGCTGAGGATATTCCTGAATTCTCAAGAGAGAGCTGTGTTGAGGGTTGGACATTTTTTATCAGAAAAAGTCTAAAAGAATTTTTGGAAAAAAAATAAAACAAGAAAAGGAGAAAAGGTGTCAGGCGAAAAAATTCTAACCTTAACCTAAATCCCCATGGACTGGGCGTTTGGGCACTGTTTTTTGGCGCTGCAATGGATACATGCGATTTTGGGGAATACCACAAATATTCGATACACCATTAATCCCACCACAGCAAGGAATATAGCCAGTAAAACAAAAGAGAAATTCAGGATCAATGCGGGAATCATCGCCAGAATAGGAGCAATCAGGGAACCCATATATAGTTTATTATGGGAGAATATGCCTTTAGCACGATTGGGAAAATCTTCAAGGTTACCTTTTTTTGCGATTTTCCTGGAAAGTACATTTAAACCCGATATGCAGCGGGAATTATTTATCTGAAAATACACACAATTGGGGCAAACCACCAGGGGCATGATCACATACATTTGTATAAAAGCAAATGCGACATATAGAAATCCCACAGGGTAACCTATCTTTATAAATTGGTACCCCAGGATTAGTCCGATTCCCCCTAGCAGGTAATGAAAAATCGTGGTGCCGTTGTAAATGAGAATGCTGGACAACGGATATCTCGTATAAACTTTGGCTATTTCCTGTTTCACTGAATTCATCGATTCCTCCTGTATAACTTTTTCAGTCACAATTAAGTAAAAGGCAATTGTAATAGAGTTTAGCCTAAAAATCAAGGCATTGACATATTTACTATTTTGGAGTATACTCCAAATTAGTTGAACCAAATCGGAGTATTATCCGAAATGAAAATATACGATAGAACGTTACATATCGAACTGCCGGCGAGACAATCTACTTTTTTATGGGGACCGAGAAAAACAGGAAAATCCACATTTCTTAAACGAAGATTTCCCAATAGTATAGTTTATGATTTTCTTAAGACCGATTTGTTTTTTGAGCTCACCAAGAATCCGGCACTATTGCGAGAACAATTGTTGGCTGAGAAAAAAGACATTCTTGAACATCCGGTGATACTGGATGAAGTTCAAAAAGTTCCCCAGGTTTTGGATGAAGTACACTGGCTGGTTGAAAACACAGACATCCGCTTTATCCTATGCGGCTCCAGTGCCAGGAAATTGAAACGGGGTCAGGCAAATTTACTGGGAGGCAGAGCCTGGCGTTATGAAATGTTTCCCTTTACGTTTGTGGAAGTTGGCGTTGATGTTGATAGGATAGACCTACTCCGGATCTTGAACCAGGGAATGATCCCGGTTCATTATTTGCAGGATAATTATCGAAAATCCTTAGACGCTTATGTGAGAGACTATCTTAAAGAGGAAGTTTTTAATGAAGGTTTAGCGCGAAATATTCCTGCATTTTCCAGGTTTTTTGATGCCATGGGGTACTCGCATGGACAATTGACCAATTATTCTAATATTGCGCGGGAATGCGGTGTCAGTTCAAAGACTGTAAAGGAATATTACCAGATACTCATTGATACATTGCTGGGAACCATGGTGGAACCTTTTAAAAAGTGTCAAGACCGGAATGTCATTGGTCAAGCCTCAAAATTCTATTTATTTGATGTAGGAGTGGCTGGAGCCATAACTAAACGGCAGATACAGGAGGAACGAGGTGAATTGTTTGGGCAGGCTTTTGAACATTTTATCTTTATGGAAATACGCGCTCACAGTTCCTATAGTGAATTAAACTATGATATCAATTTTTGGAGAACCAAATCCGGTTTGGAAGTGGATTTTATTCTCGCCAGAGGTGAAATTGCCATTGAAGTTAAAGGAAAAAGTCGTATCGATAACAGGGACTTTAATGCGCTGCTTGCTTTTATAGAAGAATATTCTCCCCGCCAGTCATACATGGTTGGCAATGAGAATACAAAACGGATTCACAAGGGAATTACTGTCATTCCCTGGAGAGAATTTTTAACGGATTTATGGAGCGGCAAAATCATTTATTAAATGGGACCGACGCTTTACTTTTTACTTTTCTTTCAGCCAGAACATCGTTGAGAAGATCGGGACGATCCGTTATAATGCCATCAACACCAAGGTCAAGAAGGCGGTGCATTACCTCCGGGTCGTTTATCGTCCAGACATGCACCTGCATACCTACAGCATGAGCAGCATTAACCAATTTATGGTCAACCACAGTGATCCCCCCCTTGTGCTGCGGTACTTGCAGTGCATCAGGCGGGACTTTCAAACGTTGTTTAAACCGGGAACGCGTCCACACAGCAAGTGTCTCCCGTACACCTGACGAGGTTGCCACCAAATTGCCTGTAAGCTTGCGGAAACGGCGAACCCGTTTGTCATGGAAAGAAGCGATCAACACCCGTTCCTCAAAATTATGCCGGCGAATAAAATCAGCAGCCAATTGTTCTATCCCCGGCTGCTTTAGATCTATATTCAACATGACGTCAGGGAAAGTGGTCATTATCTCCTCAAGGGAGGGTATGGTGATGCCTTTTTTACGCAAAGGGAAGCCGTCATCAGGATTGAAATGATAAGCTGCATCGAGTGTACGCAGATCATCCCAGTACCAATCTTTTACCAGACCTAACCCATTGGTGACTCGTTCAAGATGATCATCGTGAGACGTGACGATGACGCCGTCACGAGTCACATGCACATCGGTTTCGATATAGCGATAGCCAAGGTCTACAGCCCCCTGGAAAGCAGTCATTGTATTTTCAGGCCATAGTATGGTGCTGCCGCGATGGGCAAAGCGTATCGGATGCTCATGAGAAAGAAACGGACAACGTTTCATCGTTTTTTATACTCTGGTGGGACATGCAATATGTAAAACATGTTGGCTTACTACCGCATTGTAAATGCTTACCGCACTGTAAGTTCTTAACCACCTGTTTCTAGACCTGTTACCAGAATCCTCGCCAGATTAAATAGGAATGGATTAAGGCTGCCAGTTTTTTTTCGAGATTTTTGAGTTTCTGACGCCCGTCTTCCAGGCGGCGGGAGCCGATAATGTCGAGAAATAGATTCAGCATCTCTATTTCCTCTTTTTGTAGAGATGAAATCCTGATAATAAATTTAGAAAGTTCGTAATTCCAGGTTTTCTGGTAATCTTCGGAAAGTGATCTATATTCATCGATGAATTCGCTCAATTGCGTAATGACTTGCAACTGCATCCCCTGGTGCATAAGTGAAGTTATAAAGACACCCCTCATAATGAGCCTGGATTCGGCCCTCTTTTCTGTTTTCAAAACCTCTCTTGCCAGCTTACCAGCCTCTTTAAAATCATTTGTAATCAATAAGAGTGCTGCCAGGTTTCTTTTTGCAAATACATACCCGGGGTCAATATCAATGGCTTTCTTGAATGCCTTTTTGGCATCATTTATTTTCCCAAGGGCTAGATGCGCGTGTCCTATAATGTTGTAAATCAAGGCTTCCCTTTCTTTTAGTTTTCGTTGGCCCTCCACCAGGGGGGATTCGAGGATATCGATGAATTGACGCAGCAGCGATTTTTTATATTCTTCCAGGGGAGAATCGCTGATAAACTTCCTGGAAAGGCTGTAATCCCAGGTTTTAAAATAATCACTGGAAAGTGATTTATAGTAGTCGATGAATTTTGTCAATTGATCAATGAGTTGTTGATGTTTCTCCTGGACCAGGAGTGAGGATATTGAAACAAAGTTCATGGCCAGGATATATTGGGGTGAAATATCTTTTACGTTCAACACCTCTTTTGCCATTTTATCGGCATTTTTTAAATCTTTCCGGATCAAATAGAGCGCTGCAAGATTAATTTTCGCATGTATATATTCAGGGTCAATATCAATGGCTTTTTTGTATGCCTCGATGGCCTGGTTATATTTCCCTTGCTCATGGAGTATATTTCCAATTTCAAAGTACGCGTTCGCATAGTTATCATCGATTTTAAGGATGGCATTATATTTATCTATGGCTTCTTTAGAGTAGCTGGCTTTTCTCAGGATTCCGGCCTCTGTATAAAGTTTATTGATCCTATTGATACGATCGATTCGCAACTCTCTTTCAACAAGATAGCCCACTACCAGTAAAATAAATATGATACCTAAAACCGAGGTGATCTTTTTTATAAAATTACGCTTTTTCTGGGATTCCCTGATGGGAGCCACCAGGGTGTCATGGCTCAGTTCATAATAGATGCTGCCGACACGGGGTTCGGAACGCAGCAGCCGCCTGTTGACCAGTTCCGCTAGAAGGCTTTTGGTGACTTTATAGTTTCGTTCAATCTCCCCCTCTTCCAGGCTCAGGCGGCGGTCTTCTACACTGATTAAACCCTTTTCACACAACCGGCGAGTCCTATTCCGTTTAAATACGGAATCCAACTGCTTAACCTGCTCATCGAAGAACCGCTGCAGCACCCACTGCATCCCTTTTTCACCCCCCAGGTCACCTTTCTCCACGACTACCTTGCTTTCTCCTTTACCCGATTTTTCCCGGACCTTATCCTCTATATGGCAGCACAACAGTTGCAATTGAAAGGACTCCACCTCATCGGTCATTTTTTCACCGCTCCTCTCCTTTCGCCGGCAAAGAAAATTAAGCATGGCGTCCACGGCATCCGGGGAGTAAGTGAAAGAGTAAGTGCCAATGGTTTCAGCCTGCACCCGGGACGGTTCGACAATGGCCTGCCTGGCCTGTTCACAGCTCAAGGGCATCAACCGGAATCGATGCTGAAGAATACCCGGGATACCTTCGGACATCTCTTCCAACTGACCCAGGTAATCCTCCCGTATAGAAATAATAATTTTGACATTGGGCGGTTTATCGCTGTAGGGAAACAGTTCCCCGGCAGGAAGCGATGAAGTCAATTCAAACGGTATGGTGTTATTCACTAGATCTGCCAGACGCCAGGTAAAATTTTTCCTGGTTTCCGCGGAATTTAAGGTAAAAAATTCCTCGAACTGGTCCAGTATCAAAACCGGTTTTAGTAATGTATTATCAGGCCCCCAGAACGCAGTGGTTTTAAAAAACTGCCACAGGGAATCTTCCTCACCGGTTTCGTAATCGAGATTCTCTTTTTTAACTATCTCCCTGATGCTCTCAAATACCGCTTGTTGGGGTTCAATCCCCGGGGCATTGAGCCTGATTTTAAGCGGTATAAATCCCCGGTCCCGCAGTTCTTGGTTTAACCCGGCATTGATCAGGGAGGTTTTGCCCAGGCCGGATTTGCCGTACAATACCACCAGCCTGGAGGTCAGGGTTTCATGCAGCAGCAGCTGTATCTCTTTGTCCCTGCCGAAAAATAGCTGCCGGTCAATTTCGTTATCATAAAAAGGACGGGAACCAGGGTATCTGTGGTGACCATGGATATCGGTATTCATAGATTCCCCCTCTTTTTAAAATCCCGGGTAATCGCATCGGTTAGGTCATTAATATTCTTTTTATCTTTTAAATCAACAGCCTGGATATCTTTCAGTTCTTCCAGCAGCAGGCTGTCATCGATTTTAGCCGGGATAATAAAACGAATTCCCCGCCGGAATTCCGATTTTCGGTCCAGTGCGACGTTAATCTCCCGGATAACATAACTGGCATGTTTTTTTGCCAGGGCCTGACTTTGCAAAACCACGAAATAATCGACCTTTTTTAAGGTTTTTTCAATTACCTGGTTCCACTGGTCGCCGCCCCGCAGGTTCTTCTTGTCCAGCCATGGTCTTAAACCCGCGGCCTCCAGTTCCCGGTGCAGGTAAGCGGCAAAATCTTTATCTTCACTGGCATGGCATATGAACACTTCAGGCGCGTTTTCATCTATGACCTGCGGCTTACGGGCCGGTAAAGACGGCAGGTATTTCTTGTATCTCTCCTTCAGTTGGGCCGCGAATTCATCTAACGACTGCTTAAATATATTAATCTTGTAATCGCTCCTCTGGAAAAAACACAGCGTCTGCCGTAATTGATCGGAATCCGCATGCAGCCGGTTAAATTGCTCCATGGCAAACGAAAAGCTCCCTTTTTTTCGCATCTGCAGCACATTCAGTAGGATGCGTAAATACCAGTGCCTGAACTCAAACCCCAGGAAAAGGAAACTCTTAGACTCATCCTGCAATTCACTGAGGACATTAGCAGGCATGGGCCGGGTATTAGAAACCAATGCCACCAGGTAATCCAGGAGATCATTCTCCGTAAGTAATAGAGAGTTCGGTTTATCCAATGTACCGTAAAGATAAAAGACCAGTGGTTCATCCTTTGACCATTTCTCCTCAACCATCCGGGGGTTATTTCCATTGAAATTATACCACTTATTAATCGGCTTTTTACCTTCTTTTTCCAGGGCTTTAATGAACATATTGTCCGGGGTGGTGGTTACGATAAAATCAAATGGCAGAGCCGCCAGGTTGCGGTGGAGATTACTGCACAGGTTCCTCTTTTCCTCATAGAAAGCAGAGACCTTTGCCTCCAGGCTCTGTCTACCTTTCCTCATGTAGTAGCATTGGGTAACCTGGGTCAGGTCTGAGGTATTGATTTTTTCCCGGTCTTCCAGGTCGAATTTTTCTGCCAGCTCATTGGCCAGGATTTCCGTAAGCGGACGCTGCTGCCCCTCCGCCACCGCAGCATCCGGTCCCAGCATCAGGATGCATTTATTATGACGGATCGAATAAATCAGCGTATTCCAGTTATCATCTTCCCATTCACTATAAACTTTCGCATTCACATCCACAAAGACCTCCTTTGCTTCTCCCAGACCTATACACCCTGGAAAATGGGGTACGGAACGGGAAATAACCCTTCAAACCAGAGTATATTTTAGCAGAAACAGGCCCACATTTCAAGAGTCCCGGTTGAAGTAACTTGACATATGTATCGTTTCTTCCTAAAATTCTCCTTTGAGATTAATTTTACAGGAAAGACCGGAGGCGTTCCATGCACATCGGAATCATCGATCTTGTCACAAACTCAGCTAAGCCTTCAATCTGGGGTCGATTGATGCACGGCAATTTTGCCGGTGTCATGCCTCAGGCCGTTGCTGTTTGGTGTGAAAACCAGGGCCATGAAATCCATTACGTTTGCTACGCCAGCGAAAAAGATTTGCCTGATTGTATAAAAGACTTTGACCTGGCCTTTATTTCAGCCTTTACTCAAAGCGCACAACTGGCCTACGCCCTCAGCAGCCTGTTGAGATCAAGAGGCGCTGTTACTGCTGTGGGAGGTCCTCATGCCTCCAGTTACCCTGAGGATGCGATTAAGTACTTTGATTACGTCTTCGGCATCACCAATAAAGACCTGGTGCTTGACATACTTCGGGATTATTCCCCTCACCGTCCCACAGGGCTCTACATCGCGGCCGCGAAACAACCATCCTCTTTACCCGGTGTGCAGCAGCGTTGGAAATATATCAAAAAAGCATTGGAGAAGGCACCCCTCATCAAAGTCGTTCCCATGTTGAGCAGTCTCGGATGTCCCTATTCCTGTGAGTTCTGTTCTGACTCTTCCATTCCCTACCAATCCCTTGACCTTGATGTCATCAAGGAAGACCTTAAATTTCTCTTGACGAAGTTCAAACGGCCGGTGGTGGGGTGGAGTGACCCGAATTTCGGGATACGATTCAACGATATAATGAATGCCATCGAAGAGGCAGTGCCATCAAACACAAACAAGATATCTTTTTATGCCGAAAGTAGTCTGGCCATGCTCAGCGAAACAAACGTAAAGCGGCTTAAAAAAAACGGATTCAAGGTTTTGCTCCCTGGAATCGAGTCCTGGTATGAAATGGGGGATAAATCAAAAACCGGGTCTAAAACCGGGATGGATAAAGTTCTCCAGTTGTCAGACCAGGTCAATATGATACTCAGCCATGTTCCTTATATGCAGGTCAATTTTATATTTCCCTTTGATGTTGACAGGGGGCCTGAACCGTTTGAACTCTCAAAACGATTTGCAGACCTGGCTCCGGGTGTGTTTCCCCATTATTCTTTGCTTACCGCTTTCGGACGCGCTGCTCCTTATAACCTGCAATATCAGAAAGAAAACCGTATTATCCCGGTCCCCCTCCATACCCTGGATGCGCAAATGGCCATGAATGTGAAACCTAAAAACTATTCGTGGCCGGATTTTTTTAATCATCTCATCGACCTGACAGAGTATACCTTTTCCAGGCGTGCTTTCCGCAATCGTTTCAAAGCCAACGAGTCTGGCTGGCGCTGGCTGAATTGGTTTCGAGGGATCACATCACAGGGAATCGGCCGCACAAAACGGATTCATCGATTCCTCCACCGCTTCAACACGGATCAAACGTTCAGGGCTTTCCACGAGGGGGAAACTACAGAACTCCCCGATTTCTATATCAACTGGGTGCGAAACGACCTGGGAGTGCTTTGGGATTGGCTCCCGGAAGGAGCACTGAGCTATGATCCCAATGCGTATCTCAAAACCCGGGATAAGGTAAACTAAAGATGCCTGGTGCCTTTATTATTAAAAATAAAAAAAGTAAAAAAGTTGCTTATCAAACAAAGTTATATGTGTTATAATAGGAGTTCTCTATAAACAAAAAAAATTTAAAAACAAATTATGCTTGTTTCAAGACTGTTGGTGAGATTATGGGAAAAAAAATATTGGTTATCGAGGATGAGGTAGAGCTGGGGAAAATCATTCAAGAGTACCTGAAGCGCCACAATTACCAGGCTGTCCATACCAGTGATGCGGCTAATTGCCTAGAAACAATTCGGAAAGAACGACCCGATTTGATCCTGATCGATTTACTGATGCCCAGGGTTCATGGATTCGATATTTGTATAACCCTTAAAAGCGACCACCAGTTAAAAGAAATACCCCTGATCGTTATGACAGGGGTGTATAAAAGTCCCGCCTTCAAAGACAAGGCCAAGGAGATTGGAGTAGAAGATTTCATCGCAAAACCCTTAGATTACAAAGAATTGCTGAAAAAAATTGAACGTTTTATTGGACCCGGCACATTAACTGAAGTAGAAAGGGCTGAACCGGAGAAGTTAATTAGACCTGCACCGGAAGAGAAAAAGAAAATAAAAAATTTCATTAAAGAGCAATTAATGGAATTGCGCCAGGATTTTGCTTCCCGGCTTCCTGCAAAAATCCTGGAACTGGAACAGATATGGGAAAATATTCAGAACCGGGAAAATACCAAAAAACAATTGGCAAAATTCCGCAAACTGGTGCATCGCATTATCGGGACCGGTCATAACCTTGGCCTTAAAGAACTTACTGACAATGCCATGGAATTGGAATTGATCGTGGACATGATTATTATTGAAGGTGAAGAAGCTATTTCCAAAAGAAAAAATAAGATTGACCAATTACTGGACAATTTGAGGCATCATCCTTTGGTTGCCACCGGGATAGAAGTCAGCAAGCATATAATAACGCCATGAAAACACTCATTCAATTTTTAAGACACAGCTTGGGTGCCCTTCCTTTTCTTGTGGTTATATGGAGCATGGTTTTTCCATCAATGGGTTTTGGTCAACATTATTATTTCAAGAACTATTTTGTGGAGGACGGTTTAGCTCATTCTGATATTTTTACGCTTTTCCAGGATAGTAAGGGTTTTTTGTGGATTGGTTATTATGGTGGAGGCCTGGACCGGTTCGACGGCAAACATTTTAGCAATTTTACTGTAAAAGATGGTTTAAGCAGTGATACTGTCTACTCCATCATTGAAGACAGGGAAGGGAATTTATGGATTGGAACCGATGACGGCCTCTGTAAATATGATGGCCGAACCTTTACTACTTATACTCAGAAAAACGGATTACTTCATCCCCGTGTCCGGTCGATTTGCCTGGATCGAAATGGTCATTTATGGCTTACTGGCCATACCCACGGTGTCAGTCGATTTGACAAGACCCGTGCTCATTTTAAACATTTTACCACCGCTGATGGGTTGATCGATAATGACGCCAGGATTATTAGGGAAGACAGTAAAGGCAACATATGGATCGGTACAGTAAAAGGAGTGACTCAATATAACGGTACTGCTTTTGTTCAAAGTTTGGTAAGCCAACGCCTGGCGAATGTCAAGGTCATGTCTATTTTTGAAGACAGCAGCGGCAACTTATGGTTTGGTACCACCGAGGGAGCCGGTTATTTTGACCACAAAACCTTCACCCTTTACACCACCAAAGAGGGTTTAAGTCATAACGAGGTTTACAATATCCTGGAGGACAGCAGAGGCAGCGTATGGTTTGCTACATTCAGCGGATTAAGTCGATTCGACGGCCGAACCTTTACCAACTATACAACAAAAAATGGATTGTGCTATGATAGTGTTGATGAGCTCTGGGAGGACCGTGACGGGAACCTATGGATAGGGACCCAAATGGGAATATCTAAATATAAAGGTGGAGCATTTACTTATTTAAGTAAAGAAGATGGCTTAAAGGATAACAACGTTTGGTGCATATGGGAAGATCATGAAGATACTATCTGGATTGGTACGGAAAAAGGCATTGCTAAATTTTATGGAGATCATACGCCTGTGGTAACGGAAACAACCGGCCATTTCAACAATGAAATATTACTTATTTATAAGGATAGAAAAGGCAATATATGGTTTGCTACTGAGAAAGAGGTCCTTAAATATGATGGAAAGACATTTATCAATATGAATCAAAAATTCGCTATTTCCCAGGGTGATTTTCTTTGTATCCTGGAGGATAAAAGCGGGAACATATGGATTGGCACTCGAGAAAAGGGTGTTATCAAGTATGATGGAAAAACCGCGGTATTTATTACAAAAAAAGATGGATTGTTAGAAGACAATGCTGCTGCAATAATCGAAGACCCCCGGGGTAATCTCTGGTTCGCTACCAGTGATGGTATAAGCATATATAATAAGAATACGAAAGGTTTTACCAGTATCACTCCCGCCCAGGGATTGACCCATAAAGATGTCGTGTCCATGGTTCAGGATGAAGGGAACAACATATGGATTGGCACCTATGGTGGTGGGATCAACATGCTTACTTACCCGTATTCGCCATCTCAACATTTAAAAAAAGGCGAATTTGCAGTTTTTACCTCTGATGACGGATTAATAGATGATCATATTGTTTCTATGGTATTTGATAATGCGGGGCGTTTATGGGTGGGCACCAATAAAGGAATTAGTGCCCTGGATGTGAGGGAATTTAAACGAACTGGCAAGAAAGTATTCAAACGTTATGGTAAAGAAGACGAACTCAGGTTTATCGAATACAATCAAAATGCGGCGTATAAGGATAAAGAAGGGAATATATGGTTCGGGACCATAAAAGGAGCCATTAAATACAACCCTAAAGCGGATCGACCCAATACCGTTGAACCCGCTGCTTATATTACCGGTTTGAAGCTCTTTCTTGAAGAGGTGGATTGGGCTGCTTACTCAAAGGGCAAAAGCACCCATGAACAAACAGGTTTCGGATTGCCCATTGATTTGGAATTACCATATAGGGAAAATCATCTTACCTTCGAGTATATCGGCATCAGTTTAACCTCCCCGGAACGAGTGAGATACCGGACGCAGTTGCAAGGCTTTGATAAGAATTGGTCTCCCGTTACCAAAGCCACTTATATCACCTACTCCAACCTGTCGCCCGGTGATTATGTATTCAAGGTAAAAGCGTGCAACAACAACGGTATATGGAATAAAGAACCGGTTGTGTATCGATTTCGCATCAATCTCCCCTTTTGGCAGCACTGGTGGTTTTATTTCGTGTGTTTTATTGTTTTATTTGGGGCTTTCATCGGTTTTATTCGTATGCACACCCGAGGATTGCAAAAACAAAAGCAAATACTGGAAAAGCAGATCCATTTGCATACCTTAGAACTTAAAAAAGAGAAATCAAAAGTCGAAGAGATCAATCGTGAACTGGAAGAGCGGGTAGAAGAACGGACCCGGGAACTGGACCTCCTCAACAGACAACTGTTCCACTCCCAGAAAATGGAAGCGGTGGGAACCCTGGCCGCTGGTGTGGCCCAGGATTTGAACACCATCCTGGAGGATATTATCAATCACCAGGAACGTTTGCTAACAAAACTCCCGGAGGACAGCCCATTAAAAGAGTCTATTTTAGCCATTCAACAATCCGGTGAAAAAGCCGCCGACATCGTGCAGGACATGTTGACCCTGGGAAGGAGCGGTATTATTAGTCGAGAAGTGGTGAATCTTAACAACGTGGTGTCTGAATTCAAAAAAAGCCCGGAGTTGGAAAAGATCATGTCCCATCATGCCAACGTGCGAATAGAGACTCGACTGGACGAGCATTTGCATACCATGATGGGTTCTGCGGCTCACCTGGCAAAAGCACTAATGAACCTTATTTGTAATGGGACTGAAGCCATGCCCGAGGGCGGAACCATTGTGATAACCACAACCAATCAATGCATATTCCAACCGGTGGATGGAGATGAAGTGGCCCTCAGGGATTACGTGGTCCTTGCTGTTTCCGATACCGGGATGAGTATCGCTTCGCAAGACCTGGAACGAATATTTGAACCCTTCTATACTAAAAAGAAAATGGGCCGACGTGGAACAGGATTAGAAATGGCCGTGGTATGGGCAACGGTAAAAGACCACAATGGGTATGTCACTGCCCACAGTGAAGAAGGAAAGGGAACGACATTTACCCTTTATTTTCCCGCGGCCCGGCAAAAAACAGGGGATGATGCCTGATTTCAGCAGTACTCGCAGTTGGTAAAAAAAATGGTTCGGGGGCAGTAACAAAAACTAGGGCATTTAGTCGGATACGTTTGCAGTCCTCCATTAAGGGCCCTCATTTGCTCAACGGTGAGGTTGGCAATGGTTTCTCTTTTTAATGTTAATTTCCTGTCAAAGTGTTTAGCTTTCATGTTTTTATCTCCTTTATATTAAATTTTGATCTTCATTGCCTGACCATTGGCCGGGGGGCCTTTTTTAAAGGTGAGCACCAAGGAAATTATGATGTTTTTATTATAGTAGAAAATGCAGGCTAAGTCAAGAGGAACGCTTAAATGCCGCGGTGAAGGGAAAGAGAGACGATCCATCCATCACCGCGGCAGCGGTTAAGTCATTAACACGTATCAGTGACAGGCTCCAGACATTCGGTATCCTGCTCTGTATTATTACAGTTATCTAGAAATGTAAAATTCTGCCTGGTATCAGTAATAGTAGGATCCGTATCACAACACCGAGTGTAGTGAACATCTGAGTGGACATTTACCCCGGTTTCTTCACCGGTTCCCACTTTAATTTTAACCATTTCCTGGTGGTTCAGGTTGACAATGGTTGTTTTGTTAAGCCTGAGTACCCGTTTGTTTACAAATCTTTTGGTTTTCATTTTTCTCTTATCCTCCTTTTAGTTACTTAAAAAATTCCGCCATAAAATGGCACATCTTTTTATTAATATTCTGTAAAAACGCTCAAAAAAACAAAGTTTTTCGGCTTGCTACCTTTCAAACGTCATGAACGACTCCTATAGGGTGTGGGCGCCGCCCACTTTTTACTAATATTCTGTAAAAACGCGCAAAAAAAACAACGTTTTCCCGGATGGTACCCTTCAAATGTCACGAACAAATCCTATAGGCTGTGGACGCCGTCCACTTTTGATAAAGTTAATAGTCAATTGTTAAGGAATGCAGTTTAACTCAACCAATCAGCGGCAGCGGTTAAATCATTAACACGTATCAGTAACAGGCATCACACAGGTGGTATCCGGGCCTGTCAATGGACAGTCATTTACAAATGATAAATCAGGCCGGGTCTCAATAGTAATAGTGCCCCCGGTACAACACCTGGTGTATTGAGCCTCTGAGTCGGAATTTACCTGGTTTTCTTCACCGGTTCCCACTTTAATTTTAACCATTTCCTGGTGGTTCAGGTTGACAATGGTTGTTTTGTTAAGCCTAAGCACCCGTTTGTTTACAAATCGTTTGGTTTTCATTTTTCTCTTATCCTCCTTTTGTTTTAAAATAATTTATCTGCTGCATGTTCCCTTCTCCTTGTCCCATTTATATTAAGCAAATTTAATGCCAGGATGACCGATTCTTGTTTTCTGCGGTTCATTTTTCTGCCTCATTCCCGCGAAAACCTTTCTATATCAACGGAATAAAAAATAAACCAGGCAATAAAAAGCCATTAAAAACAGGGAGATCCGCAAAGGGTTTACCAATAAATTCGTAATTTTTTTCGAATTCTCGCAATTCATTTCGATAATTTTCCTTCCTTTATCGGGCTGAAATCTAACCTGAAATTAGCCCTGCTTCGGTAAAGTAAAGGTAAAATGACTGCCGCTATTGAGTTGGCTTTGCACGCGGATTTCTCCTCCGTTCTTTTCCACAAATTCTTTACACAACACCAATCCCAGGCCGGTGCCTTTTTCATTGGAGGTGCCCCGGGTGCTTTCATGGACTTCTTCCTTAAACAAGCGTTCTGCTTTTTCTTCGCCCATACCCACACCATTATCGGAAACGGTTATTTCTATCCGGTTCCCGGCATCTATTGACGTGATTTGAATTTCCCCGCCTGGGTGGGAATATTTAACGGCATTGGACAACAGGTTCCTCATGACGGCTTTCATCATGTGTTTATCTGCCCAGGCAATGGTGTTTTCCATGATGTGTGAGGCCAGGCGAATGTGTTTGTTTTGAGCCGTATATTTGATATGTAGAAAGGTTTCCTCTATCAACAAACGCATATCCACCGCTTCCGGATTCTGTTCTATTTTGCCAATCTGAACCCTGGCCCATTGCAAAAGATTCTCCAGCAGGTCCGCCATATCCCGGGTTTGTCTATAAATGTTGTGGATGAACTCTTCGAGGTCTTGGTCTTCTAGGGCCTGGAAGTGGTTTTTCAGGTGACCGGCACTCAACAGTAAACTGTTTAACGGGCTTCCCAGGTCATGGGCAATAATGGTAAATAGTCGATCTTTGGCGGCATTCATATTCTTTAATTGTTGTTCCGAAGCCCTGAGCACCTGTTCGGTTTTTTTCTTGATGCGGTAGCGGTTATGGGTCACCAGGGCGATGATAAATACGAAAACTGACACCAGGGTTAAAAAGATCAATTGCATTTTCTGGATTTGGTTGTTTTTCTTTAGTAATTGATTTTCCTTTTCCTTTTTTTCAACGTCGTATACCACCTGGAGGTGGGCAATTCGTTTGTTTATATCTGTATTAAGAATTTCATCGCTGGTTTCCTTAAATTTCTGGTGATAGAACAGTGCATTTTTATAATCCCCTTTGGCCTGGTAAATCCTGGCATATCTTTCGTATAACCAATGTATCAGATACTTTCTTTCCAGTTCCACAGCCATTTTAAGGCTTTTATCCAGGTAATCAAGGGCTTTTTCATAATCTCCCAGGTTTCCATAGTCCCGGCCAATATTTCCCAGGACATGAGCGATTGCCCCTTTGTTCCCGATTTTTTTAAAAACCCTTAACGCTTCCATGTCATATTGCAGGGCCTGTGTGTATTTTCCGGTTTCACTGTAAACGCTGGCAATATTTTGTATTGTTTGAGCAATCTCCATATCATTTCCCACTTTTTTCATCACATTCAACCCGCGGAGGTAATAATCCAGGGCCTTTTGATATTGCTTTAAATCCCAATGGATAGTACCCATATTAATAAGTATCAAGGCGAAATTTGTTTTATTTCCCACCTCTTCCGCAATTTCCCCGGCTTTTTTATAATAAGAAAGTGCTTTTTCATATTCCTTTAGATATCGGTAAATGCTGGCAATAGAATCAAGCGCATTGGCAGTGTCATCTTTAATTCCCAACTCTTCGCTTATTTTTCTGGCTTGCAGCGCATAGTCAAGGGCTTTCCGGTAATCTGACAAATCAATATAAATACTGGCATAAGATCGGAAAGCCAGGTAAACTCCCCTTTTATCGTCAATCCTGCGGGCCAGGGTTTCAGCCTCTCTTGCCATATCCAGCGCCTCACGGTAATCCCCCAAGTACCGAGAAGCCCAACATATCCCAAGAAGCAGTCTTTCTTTTATCTTATCATCCGGGAATTCTTGAAGAATCCGCAGTGCCTGATTCCCGTATTCCCGGGCTTTTTGGGGAGCGTCCTGCAAGTTAAGCTCCATAAGCGCGCCTAAACACTTTACCTTATCAGAAGGCGAAGATGCCTCCTGTAACCGCTTCTCCCATTTCCTCATCACATCCGCATCTGCCGCCCATAGTAACGACATCGATAAGATAATGAAAATAACAGTAAATATCCTTGCATTTTTCATTTTCATATCCTTATTTTCCTAGGTTTCTTTTACTTTTACCATAGATTGACAAATATTTCCACCCCCCTCCCATCCGCGTTTAAGTTTATGTGTTTAAATGGGTAGATTTGTAATGTGGAGTATGTAGTCTTTCTTTAATTTTTTCTTGCGAATACCCAGGGTGCGGATTTTGTATCTCAAACAAGATTCCGATATCCCCAGCTCCCGCGCCGCATTGGTCTGATGATAGTGATGCTTTTTCAGCACTTTCTCCAGGATATCTTTCTCAATGGCGGTTAAGCGGGCGGGAAGCGCCAGGGAAGAATCAGCGCAAAGGTAAAAGGACGCCGGATCAGAACTTCCCGGACTGAGAACAAATACCGGCAGGTCTTCGCTGCATAATACGTTCCCCCTGGCCAACACCAACGCCCGCTCGATAATGTTTTCAAGCTCCCGGATATTACCGGGAAAATGATACTTCATCAAGGCGTTTAATGCATCTTTGGAAAGGGTCTTGATCTGCTTGCCCTCCCGTTGATTGAACTTTTTGATAAATAGATCGATCAAAAGGGGAATATCCTCTTTCCGTTCCCTTAACGGCGGCAGATGGATATCGATAACATTCAACCGGTAAAATAAGTCTTCCCGGAATTTTTTTTCTTTTACCAATTCCTGGAGGTTCCTGTTGGTGGCGGTAATCAACCGGATATTCACGTTAATGGGTTTATTGGAGCCCAATCGGGTGACTTCGCGGTCCTGGATCACTCTCAGCAATTTGACCTGGATATCCATTGACAACTCACCGATTTCATCCAGGAACAGAGTGCCATTATCTGCCTCTTCGAATTTCCCGGGCCGGTTGGCTACAGAACCGGTATAAGCGCCTTTAACTGCCCCGAAAAGCTCGGCTTCAATCAGGGTGGCGGGAAGGGATGCCAGGTTTACTTTAACCAGGTTTTGTTCTTTTCGGTTGGAACATTTATGGATAATATGAGCGACAACATCTTTACCAGTGCCGCTTTCGCCGGTAATTAATACATTAGAGTCGGACTGCGCCACCCGTGTTGCCATGTGCAGGATTTTTTGCATCTCTTCGGAGTTGAACACGTATTCTTTAAAGGAAAAGGTTTCCTGGAGCTTTTCCTGTAAGTCCAGGTTTTCTTTTTCCAAAGTGACTTTTTCCAGGGCATTTTCAATATTATGGTGCAGTTCTTCTATGGCAAACGGTTTGGTCAGGTACGTATAGGCACCCATTTTTAGCAATTGGACCGCTTTGTTCACCGAGTCCAACGCAGTAATAAAAATCACCGGTGTCAGGGGATTTAGCTCCCTGATCTTCAGGAAAAACTCCTCTCCGCTCATCCCTGGCAGCGTGTAGTCCACCAGCACCAGGTCAACGGGATTGTCCCGGAAAAACAGCAAAGCCTCCTCTGCATTCTCAAAACACCGGGCATTGTACCCTTTGACCGTTAACTCGCAGTCGATGACTTTTCGGGCGGCTCTATCATCTTCCACCGCCAGGATGTTAAATTTCTTGTTCATTGTTAACCTCCATTGAACCTTTATGGGTGTAAACCCCTTTTTTCTGTCCTGAATTCAGCAAGAGGTATATAATATGCAAATATCATGCCAGGATGAGCGCTTCCCATTTGGGGCACTCCATTCTAACGCCGGAAGCCTTTCTATATCAACGGAATAAAAAATAAACCAGGTAAGGGAAAATCACCGGAAACAGAGAAACCGATGAAGGTTTTCCTGATGTATTCGCAATTATTTTCGAATTTTCGCAGCTCATTTCGCCAGGGAAAATTTAGAAGTTAATCACGAAAATTCGAAAGCAGGTTGCGGATTTTAACGATAAATGCGTAAAGGGACTCCCTGTTTCCGTTTAATTTTCAGGTTTCCTGCTCTAGTTGTTAATCGCTGAAAATCTTTATACAAAGGGCCTTTTTAAAGAATTGCTTTGAAAAAATCGACCTCACGGAACAGGCCTCGCCGATACCTGGCATCGTATTTGCATATATTTTGTTGGAGTTTATAAAGGAAATAAAAAATAAATCGTGATAATCATAAGGGAAATATATCTCAACGGCATGTCGTTGGATAAATATCATAAAACTATTTAAAGGAGGTTAAAACCATGGCTAAAGTAGTCTCAAGCATCCCGGCTGTTTCTTCAAAAGGAAGCACCCGCTTCGATTCTGGCATTAAAAAAAGATTTTTATTTGAGAACGTGGAAAAGATAGAAGAAGCGGTTTATGAATTGATAAATGTGAATATGCTTGATTATTCTCCATTCGAAAAAATTTGCGAAAGGGGGGTGAAGGCAACACTCACCCGCCCGGGTATACTCAATATATATGATTTGGTTGATTTCTTTAATGGCTTAACGTCAAAAGGCGTTCATTATGATTTTGCCGAATACAAAGATAATGTTTCTGCCAATGGTTTATCTATTAGCGAAGAGGATTCATTATTTTCCGGTCCGTTGCATGCAATCCGGGAGAAAAAGAAGAAGCAGTGTTCCTGTATATCCCCGGGAAACCTCTATATTGGCGTTTCTGCAGAGGGAGATATATTCCCCTGCCATCGTTTTGTCGGCTATAAAGATACGCGATTGGGAAATATATCAAAAGGATTCAACCGGGAAAAGTGGTTGGAGAAATATGCAAAAGTGCATATTTTCAACAGCACGGTGTGTTCCACCTGCTGGATTAGATACTTATGCGGCGGGATGTGCGCGCCCACCAATTATTACTTATGCAGCCACCTGGTACTTACCCAAAACGTCCATCCAGAACCGGTCCACTGCCGATTAAAAAAAATAGTATTTGAAGAAGCAATGGTGTTATATGCCCGTTTATCCCAGGAGTATCATGAAACAAAAGAGGAGATTCAACGTGAACGATTTCATTCAACCCGATGTTAATTTTTCGTTTTTAACATTCCTGTATACCAACACATGTAACGCCCAATGTTCTCATTGCTGCTTAAGCTGCGGTCCTGACAAAAACGATAAATTATCCCCGGAATTTTTGATAGAAAATTTGAGTTCTTTTCCCGGGCTAAATATCGGGGAATTCTGTATAACAGGGGGAGAACCTTTTCTTTTCTTGGAAGAAATTGAAGAGATCCTGTCTTTTGCCAATTCGCTGGGTTTAAAATCATATATTGGCACCAATGGATTCTGGGGAGTTTCATATAGTAAAGCTTATAATGTGCTGAGAAAACTTTATCTCTCAGGGCTTAAGGTACTCTTACTGAGTACTGATAAATACCACCAGGAGTTTGTCAGTGTGGATAAAATATATAATATTGTCAGGGCAGCGGAAGATATTGGCATCGCGGTTAAAATTACGGTAAATATGACCGGGAAAGAGACTGAAAACCTGCTGCTTATTGAAAAATTCAACGATTTTAAATGCCTGATTTCCTTTAAGGAGCCCAAATTAATGGGAAGAGCGCGGAAAAATGTCAATAAGGAAGATTTAATTACAGTCATCCCGGGAGATAGAGCAAGTTATTGGGATATCAATGAAAAAAATATCCATGCCGTCTGCAATCAAGTTAAGGCGCCGCTTATAACACCTGACAAAAGGGTATGGATATGCTGCGGCATCCCGGCAAATAAATACTATTATACGAATTTTAATTTGAACCCCCTGGTATTAGGAAATATGAATGAAAAGTCTTTAGCGGCCATATTAAAAGAAAATGAAGATAATCCCATGTTAAAGATTTTGATCAGCAAGGGCCCGGTGGGCTTGGTAAGAATACTGGAGAAAGTTACTGGGGAAAAATATAATTTTCGGGATAAGTATTATTGGGCGTGCGACCTTTGCTGCGATATACTGGGAAATAACAGACATGTAAAGCAAATAGAACTGAAAGGTTTCTTCTAACTTTAATTGAATACACTGGTGATGAAAATGATTGATAAAAGACCTGGGCAGCGGCCCTCTACCGAATCGATACGAAATGCGTTTCAACATTTAATCGATTATTTGCCCGGCAACTAAACCCACTGTTCCCTGTTCCCTGTTCCCTGTGGCTGATTTTCTTGACTGGCACCTTTTCCCCATCTCCCAGGCAATTCGGATACGTTGGTCACTTCTTTTTAATTGCTTTCTTCTCTTCGATCTCTTCGTTGATGATCTTCTTATTCTCAATCAACACCCGGACCAGTTCCGATATAAAACGATATTGAACAAACCTGGAATTGAAAAAATAATATAAAAACTCCTCGACAGCTTCATTGTTTACCAGATAACCCAGCCGACTAATATCTAATCCCGATGCTTTTCCCTTTCCTTCTTCCCCTTGGATTTTCCTGAACATCGGACCTTCGCCAAACACAAGATAATTCAGGTTCACATCAAACGCCTTTACTATTTTATAGAAAAAATCATAACCGGGTTTGGTTTTGTTGTTTTCGATCTCCGATAGATTGGTCACCGAGATGTTCAGCTTCTCACAAAAATCAGCCTGCAGCATTTTCAGTCTCTTCCTGATGGCTTTTAACCGGCTGCCGAACAAGTCATCTTTAATTTCTCGTTTCAATTATTTGCCCTGTTTTTACCTTTTCCAGTCTGTTTTTTAATGATTATACCATACTTTCTTACCTTTGGCTATTGACTCAGCCTGTTTTCACCGGCGATGGCTTGTTTGTTTCTTAACTCCCGGCACCGTTCGGCAATCACGTTCCATTCAAAGGTATATTCGAGGTATTCAGGGCTGTCAGTTCCGCCATTTTATCTTTTAACAGGATAAAGGCATCAGGCGGCATGTCTTTGGTCAGGTCGTGAAACAGCTAAATGTAAGAGGGGACGGTGACTAACATTATAACTTTTTTTGCCTCCGGCGGCCAGGGGCTCTTTTTGAAAAAACCGCCCCTGGACCCCACAAAAACTTTTCATACACGGTCAGCCTGTGTTACGTGGTTTAAGTCATCCTACCCCATTGATTTCGTCTTACTTCTTTATTTCTTCTCTTCCTACTTCCTACTTCCTACTTCTTACTACCTACTGCCAACTGCCTTTCTCACCTTCTTAACTTCTTCTTTTCCTTCGTGGTTAACTCTTTCACAAATGCAGGGAGTCCATCAAAACTGCCATTAGACAATATAACAACCACATTCTCCCGGCTGTAATCCAGGACATTTAAAAAATCCCTGGCCACCCGCGGGTCATCAAAAACCGTAACTTTCTTCCCTTCCCGCTGAAGCTCGTTTTTAATTTTTTGAATATCCAACCGCTGCTCTTCAGGTATTCTTTCTTTTTGATACACGTCTTTGAAAAAAATCTCATCCGCATCCACAAAACAGGCAGCCAATCGATCCTGGAAAAAATTCCTGCGCAGACTCCAACTGCGAGGTTCAAAAAAAACAATTAACTTTTTACCGGGATATGCCTCCCGTATGCTTTGCAGTACCTGCTTGATAGAGGTGGGATGATGAGCAAAATCCTCAAGGAAAATAGTATTGTCAATATGATTGATTTGAATTAATCGACGCTCCACGCCCTCGAAGGTTTCAACCGCTTCCCGGATGGTTTCAGTTGGTATTCCCAGGTGGAACCCAAGGATAATCCCAGCAGTAAGATTCCAGGCATTGTACCTGCCAGACAACGGGGTAGAAAATTCGAACTCTTTGGTACCGTGTTTTAGTGTAAAGGTATAGTGCTTATTGTTACTGTGGTATTCAATATTCTTTACCAGGTAATCGGGTGTGTTTGCGCTTTTAGCTTCGTCAGTGCCGTAGGTGATTATTGGTGTAAAGGCTTTTTCCACGGCCTGGTGGTGCATTGGGTAGTCGGTGTTTAAAATGAGCAAACCGGTGGAGGGCACCTGGTTGACAAGGTTTTGGAATGCTTTTAAATAAAGGTTTTCGTAAGGGAAAAAATCCAGGTGGTCGTATTCCAGGGAGGAAAGGATTAAATAATAGGGATGGTATTTTAAAAACTTTGAAGAGCGATCAAAAAAAGAGGTCTCGTATTCATCGCCTTCAATAACAAAATAGTCCCCTGAGCCCATTGCGTAGTTGGAAGCAAAATTCATGGGCTTTCCCCCAATGAAAAAACCCGGTTCCAGCCCGGCATAATAAAGGAGATAAGATATAAAGGACGCGATCGTGGTTTTGCCGTGGGTGCCTGCTGCCACAATGGATTTTTTGCCTTTAATAAAAAATTTATACAACGCCTCTGCCATGGAATAGTAGTCGATATCATTGTTTAAAATGTACTCGGCTTCAGGATTGCCCCTGGAAATGATGTTGCCGATTACACAGAAATCCACGTCGTTGGGGATGTTTTTGGCGTCATAAGGACTGAATAGTTGAATCTTCATCTTTTCCAGGATTTTATCCACGGGGGGATAGAATTGGGTATCAGACCCGGATACCTGGTATCCCTTTTCTTTAAACAGTCCAGCCAGAGAACTCATACCTGTCCCGGCAATTCCACTTAGAAAAACCTTCATGCTTTCAATTCCTATCTAGCTCTTTCCTGACTGCCATCCCGATTTTTTTCAGGGTGTAGGGTTTTTTGATATAGGCTCCGGCGCCCATCTTCAGGGCCTCTTTAACCCTGTTTGATTCAGAGAATCCACTGATAATGATTGCTTTTGCCCCTGGCTGCAGTTTTTGAATTTCCTTATAGGTGTCCAGGCCGTCAATACCAGTCCCCATGAGCATATCCAGGAGAAAAAGGTCCGCAGAGACGGTTTTTGTTTTTATATGCTCAATCGCTTCTTCACCGCTTGAAATCGCATGAACGGAATATCCCAATTCCTTTAATAGGGTAACCGCGATCTCTCCCTGGTCAGGTTCGTCATCTACCACCATTATTGTTTCACCGCTTCCCATGTACTCTTTAATGGAGATATCTGATTCCAGGTTAAAACTGTTTTCTCTTGTAACCGGGAAATAGAGTACAAATGTGGTGCCTTTGCCTTCGGTACTCATAACATCGATAAATCCTTTATGGTCCTCCAGGGTTCCCCATATTACTGCCATTCCCAGCCCGGTTCCGCTTCTTCCCATTGCTTTTTTGGTATAAAAAGGTTCAAATATCTTATCCAGGTCCCCGAAGGGGATGCCTATGCCCGTGTCGGTAACCGTTAAAACCACATAATCCCCTCTTTCCACCGTCTGGTAATATCCTTTTATCGGCCTATCTATATATCTATTCTCTGTTGCTATCAAAATCTCCCCACCCGAGGGCATGGCTTCAGCAGCGTTTGCTACCAGGTTCATCACTGTTTTGGCAAGGTGTACGGTTGAGCATCTTATATTAAGCAAATCCTCTTCAAATTGGGTGTTGATCCGGACATTAGGATGGTATTTTATCAGTTTTTCAAACTCCGGGGAGTCGAGATATTCGGAAATAATATCGTTTAAATTCCTGGTCTCTTTTAGAGAGACTCCCCTCCTGGCAAGTGTTAGTAGGTCTTGTACAATTGCAGCGGCTTTGAGTCCTGACTGTTTCATTGTTATAATGGATTTTTTTAAAGGGCTGTCTTCCGGCAGTTTCATTAAGAGGTAGTCCGGGTAACTGACAATAGCGCTTAACACATTATTGAGGTCATGGGCGACTCCTCCGGCGAGGCGTCCCACAGCCTCCATTTTTTCTGACCTGGAAAGTTTTTCTTCCAGTACTTTTTTCTCTTTTTCAGCCCGTTTTCTGCCGCTGATGTCTTTCAACGTCCCCATGCTGGCCAAGCCATCCTTGTATTTGACAATACCCACGTGTATATTCACAAATACATCGGTGCCACTCTTGTGGGCCATGCGGAATTCATACTCTGCAGGAACATCTTCCCCCTGGAGTCTCCTCCGATACCGGTTTTCCACCATTTCCAGGTCTTTAAGCGAAACAAGCTTCCGGAAGTCCATACCCAGGAGTTCACCCACTGTGTGCCCCGCCATCCTGGCAAAGGCATCGTTCACAAATTCTATTTTGGTGTTGTAGAGAATAAAAACACCATCCTGGATATTGTCAATCAGGGTGCGGTAATGTTCTTCCGATTGACGCAGCGCCTCTTCAGCCTGTTTGGATTTGACCGCCCCGGCAATGGTGTTGGAAATGATTGAGAGAACATGCATATCACTCTGGGAGTAGGCGGATTCGTCAAAATAGCTTTGAATCACTACCACCCCGATCACACCATCTTCCGGGGTTTTTAACGGTACACCCATCCAGGACATCGGCTTTTCCCCAATCAGCCGGATATCCTCCTGGAGCAACAAATCATCATACGTCTTCTTGTCTGCCAGGAGGGGCTGCTCCGATCTCATTACATAATCGGTAAAACTTCGCTTCAGTTCGACAGGTGTGTCAGGTTCTTCCAGTTCCTCCGGGTTAATATCCACGATAAAAGGGAACGTATAAAGGGCCTGTTCCCTGTCATAAACAAGGGCAGCGTAAAAGTTCCTGGCGTCCATGAGTCGGTTCACTTGCTGTTGGATGATTTCCAATAGCTCCCGCAGGGTTACTGCGCGGAGTGCCGCTTCGGATATATTAAGCAGCACATCTTTGACGGTCTCATCTCTTTTCTGTTCTGAAATATTCCTGGCGGGCGTGACCAGCTTAATACCCAGGAATTCATGCCTGGCCATGGCATAAACGAGACCTGCTGCCCATATAAGAGCGAATAAACTTGCCATAGTGGGCATGGTGTAAATATCTAAAAGCGGCAATAAGACATCGGAAACCGTACCGGCTGCCACTGAAATAAGTGCACTGAAAAAGATTATCTCTGCCTGTTTCTTCTTGACTTTGTTATAGGCCTTTCTCATTTCCTTAAACGCCAAAAAAAGCCCCGCTGCCATAAATGACAAACAATAAATAAGATACACATAAGTCCAGGCTGAATCTTCCCAGCTAGACCTCCACCCGTAATGGTATTTGGTGTAATTTTGCAGCAGGAATCCACCCCACTGCAGGGGAATCAATACAAGAGGCAGGGCAAACAAGACCAGGTAGATATAGGGTTTCTTCAGCAAATTTGTTTTCCTGGTGAATACCAGCATAAACCATAGAAAAAAGCTGCTGAAGCATACCCAACCGAAGCTGCCAATATTGGTAAATAGTGCCGCCACTTTCCCGGACGTATACGGGTTGTGGATAATGATTTTTATAAAACTCCAGATCCCCAGGCACGCTACGAATACTGCACAGAGCTTATTCACCAATGGTTTTGGGTTTTTAAACAAAATGTACAACACCAGGCTCAGGTAGACAATAAAACTAAAAAAGTTCAACGACGAAAAAAAACTCATACGGCGACCTTATTGCAAAAAATTTGACTTTAAGTACTATTTTATAATAATTTCTTTCACTTTTCAATATCGAAGTGGCCCCCTCAACAATCAATTACTCCAGGGTTTCAATTAAAATTTCAAAAATTTCTGGAAAAGGGTTGAAATTTCTGTCATTTCTGGTATATTTTATTTTTAAATGAACAAATACAAAAAAATTGTCGGAGGCATTTAAAGTCACCTTACATTTAACAAGGAGTCACTGCAGAGGGAAGCAAATGAGAGAACATAAGAAACCACCGGGATAATGGTGAAGGCGACCATTGAGTCGATAGCTTCAGATTTCTGCCCTCCAAACGTTTTTAAGACGTCATAATTGACGCGCAATACACCAAACAGCACTGCCAAAATAGGGTGGCAAAAAACGCCAATAGGTAAATGAAATGCCGGGTAAAAGGCTATTAAAAGGAGTACCAGGTAATGGATAACTAAATGTGAAGGTGGCAAGTAGAGGCTGTGTAATGGAGACGGTTAATAATTATCGAATAGAAGAAAAACTCTATGAAGGGAATCATTCGATTGTTTATCGTGGGTGGCGAATTGTAGACAGCTGGACTCAGCGTGCTGTCCTTAAAATCTTAAAGAAAGAATATCCCCCCCCGGAAGACGTGGCAAAATTCAGGCGAGAGTACGAGATTACCCGGGACCTTGGCAATGCAGTACCAGGTGTTATAAACGTTTATGGTATTGAAAAATATAAAAACAGCTTTATGATGATCTTAGAAGATTTCGGCGGCGAATCCCTGGCAAGATTGAAACAGCGGAATCTGTTAAAATTGGATTTAACAACATTTTTGCATCTTGCCATGGGAATAACCGAAATTTTATCGGACATTCACCGGCAAAATGTTATACACAAGGATATCAACCCCTCCAATATTATCTGGAATCCGGAAACCAACCAATTAAAAATCATTGATTTTTGTATTGCCGCGGTCTTGCCCTGTGAAACTGTGGAGCTTGCCAGTCCCAATGCCTTAAGAGGAACATTGGGGTATATTTCCCCCGAGCAAACCGGCCGGATGAATCGTTCGTTGGACTTTCGGACAGATTTTTATTCGCTGGGAATAACCTTTTATGAATTGTTGACTTCCCGATTACCCTTTGAAACAGGAGACCCGCTGGAGTTGGTTCATTGGCACATTGCCAGGACCCCTGCTGCTCCTCATCAACATAACCCGGAGATTCCCAGAGTGATCTCCGATATTATCATGAAGCTGATGGCAAAGAATGCGGAAGACCGTTACCAGTGCGCTTTGGGTTTGAAGTACGATCTACAGAAATGCCTGGACCCATTAACGGCCGCAGGGAAATGTGAAGAATTTGCCATCGGCAGGGAGGATTTTTCCGATAAATTTCAGATTCCCCAGAAATTATATGGCAGAGAGAAAGAAATTGAAACACTTCTTAGCGCCTTTGAGAGGACCAGTGAGGGAAGAACTGAAATGATGCTGGTGGCCGGTTATGCGGGTATTGGCAAAACAATGTTGGTGCAGGAAATTTATAAACCAATAGTACAGAAACGCGGTTACTTTATTTCCGGGAAATTCCATCAATTTAAACAAAACATTCCTTATAATTCATTGGTTCAAGCGTTCCAGGAATTGGTGCGGCAGCTGCTAACCGAAAGTGATGAGCAAATTGCGCAGTGGAAAGAGAAAATATTAAACGCCGTGGGAGCAAATGCCCAGGTCATTGTTGATGTGATTCTTGAAGTGGAATGGATTATCGGGAAACAAGAACCTGTGCCTGAACTGCCGCCAACACAAGCTCAAAACCGTTTCAACCGGGTCTTTCAAAACTTCCTTCGGGTGTTTGCCTCACCCCACCATCCCTTGACCATTTTTCTAGACGATTTGCAGTGGATTGATTTACCGTCGTTAAAACTCATTGAGCTGTTTATAACCGAAGCCGGAAAGGAATGCTTATTTCTTATTGGTGCTTACCGGGACAATGAAGTCGAACCATCACACCCCTTAATGCGGACAATAAGCACGTTGATACAAGAGGAAAAAAACGTCCACATCCTCACCCTGGGCCCCCTCTGTTTAACGGCTGTCAACCAACTGATTGCCGATGCCCTACACTGCAGCCCGGGAAAAACCACATCCCTGTCTGAGTTGTGCCGGCAAAAAACCGGTGGGAATCCCCTGTTTTTAAGGCAATTTTTACATACCCTTTATCAACAGAAATTGATCCGCTTTGACAACAAAAATATTAGATGGCGTTGGCATACTGAAAAAATTAAACAAGCAGGTTTTACTGACAATGTCGTGGATTTAATGGTTGGCAAGATTAGAACGCTGCAGGAACGGACACAAAATGCCCTTAAATTTGCTGCTGCTGTGGGTGCGTGCTTCACGTTGAAAATCCTGTCGCTTGTCACCCTGAAGACCCCCGAACAAACCGCAGACGATTTATGGGAAGCCCTGCAGGAAAACTTCATCTTCCCGGTGAATGAGAAGTATAAGTATGCGCAGATTTCCTTTCAGTCGGGTTTTACATCGATTACAGGACTTGCAGAATATAAATTCACCCACGATAGGTTCCAACAGGCCGCTTATTCATTGATCGAAAAAAAGGAAAGAGCTGAGATTCATTTAAAGATCGGCCGGTTGATACTGGAAAATACACCAAAAGAAAAACATGAAGAAAAAATTTTTGATATTGTCAATCATCTGAATGCCGGTCTGGAACTGGTGACTCAGCAGTCTGATATCAGTGGTATTGATATGGCAAAATTAAATTTACTGGCAGCCAGGAAAGCAAAATCTTCAGTCGCTTACCAGAATGCCCTGGAATATGCAAAAGCAGGAATGCAATTGCTGCAGGAGTTATTGTTACCTGGGGACAGCTGGCAAAGTCAGTACGGGTTGACTTACCAATTATATAAAGAACGGGCGGAGATTGAGTATTTGAACGGCAATTTTCACCAGGCTCAATCCCTGCTGATGCTTATTTTAGACAAGGCCCGCTGGAACCTGGAAAAAGCGGGAATCTACGGTCTTTTAATTGTAATGGCCACGCTGCAAGCCAGGTATCAACAAGCTATAGACATTGGCAGAAATGCGCTCCAACTTTTTGGCATCCACTTACCCCATGAACACTTAATCGATGAAATTCTTAAAGCCAACAGGAAATTACAAAGGAAATTGCATGGTAAAGACATTACGTTACTGCTGGAAGAACCGGAAATGAAAAACCCGGAAAAGCGAGCGGCATTAAAAGTATTATGCGCCATTGGGCCGCTTTGTTATCTCACCAATCATGAATTGATGGCCCTGGTGGCCATGGAAATGGTTAACCTGGCCCTCGATTATGGACAGGCCCCTGAATTGGGATATGCCTACGCAACCTACGGCATGGTCATTGTCATGTATATAGGGGATTATCAACTGGCTTTTCAACTGGGTAAGGCAGCCATTGCCATCAGTGAACGATTCCATGACCTTTCAATGAAATCTCAAGCTTGCTTAATTTTCAATGCCTCCATCAATCATTGGGTGAAACATATCAAAGAGGGAAACGCCATAAATGAGGAAGGGTTTTGTGCCGGCCTGGATTCGGGAGAATTACAATACACCGGCTACCTTCTTATTTATAAAAACCTGCACGCCTTTTACCAGGGTAAAAATATTCAAGATATCCTGGAAAATATCCTTGGTGATTTACGTTTCTGTAAAAAAACAAAGAATCAGTGGTCCATTGACGCCATTACCGGCTGTCAACTGGCCTTGAATAATTTGTTTGGAAAAACAGCAAACCTGCTTTCCTTTGATGGCAAGGATATAACAGAGGTGCGGTATTTAAAGAATTGCCAGACCCATCACAGTTTTTATGCCTTATCATGCTATATGGTACTGAAAGCCCAAATCCTGTATTTATATGGTCATGTTGAGGAAGCTCATCGCTGCATCTCCCGGGCAAAGGAGCTGTCCGTTTTTGTAGCAACCTGTATCCCGGAGACTGACCTTAACTTTTACCAGTCACTTATAATTCTATCACGTTATCCGCATATTGGGGAAGAACAGAAAAAAGAATTTTGGGAATATTTGTCAGTTAATCAACGCCAGATGAAAACCTGGGCAGAGAGCTGCAAGGAAAATTTTTTGCATAAATATCTCCTGGTTAAGGCAGAGATGGCGCGAGTCACCGCAAAGAAATTAGAGGCAATGAATTTGTATGATCAGGCCATTGAATCAGCCAGGGAAAACGGGTTTATTCAAAATGAGGCCCTGGCCAATGAACTGGCGGCGGAATTCTATCTTGAGTTGGGATTAAAGAAAATCGCCAGGCTCTATATGACCGATGCGCTGTATGGTTACAAGATGTGGGGTGCCAAACGCAAAGTACAAGATTTGGAAGCAAGATATCCCCGGTTGTTTCTCGGTGTTTTTGAAGAAAAGGAATTAAAAGTAAAAGAGAAAAGTGAGATAGAAGTACGGGCGGACCTATTTGATTTGATGACTTTTATAAAGGCATCCGCAGCCCTTTCCAGCGAAATTGTCCTGGAAGAACTTTTAAAAAAGATGATGCGGTTTGTCATTGAAAATGCAGGTGCGGAGAAAGGGGTTTTTCTCCTGGCTGACGATGAAAAAGGAACATTGGTCATCGAAGCAATGGCTGCGGTTGACGATAGGGATGTGGAGGTGATGCAGTCCATACCTTTTGAAGACCTGGGTGCCAGGGGTTTACCTCTTCCGCTTTCCCAGGCTATTGTTAATTATGTGGTGCGCACCAGGAAGAATGTTATTCTACATGATGCTGCCCGGGAAGGTCAATTTATCCATGACGGTTATGTAAAGACACAAAAACCTAAATCTGTTCTTTGTATGCCGCTTATGTATCAGTGCAGCCTGATTGGTATTTTGTACCTGGAGAATAATTTAATTTGTGGAACCTTTACAGAAGAGAGGGTACAAATGTTAGATTTGCTTTCATCTCAAATGGCGATTTCAATTGTAAATGCCAGGACACATAATCGTCTTGAGGAGTTGGTGGAGAAACGAACCGCAGAATTAATAATCACCAATAAGACACTTCGCAACGAGATTGCAGAGCGCAGGCAGGCAGAAAAGGAATTGTTGAAAAGTGAACGGCGATATCGTAAGATTTCAGAATTGGCCTCTGATTACATTTATGAAATCAGCGTTAATTCCGAGGGTCAAATGGCGGTTGAATGGATTTCAAAGGGATTCACCCAATTAACCGGTCACACGGTTGATGATGTGAAGTATCCTGACATGTGGAAAAATGTAGTTCATCGCCATGATTTACCAGGGCTTATGCACATGTTTCAGGCCATTTTATCCGGTCAAGCCCGTGGGCATGAAATACGTGTTATTAAACCATCAGGAGATTTAATATGGTTACATATATCCGGTCACCCGGAAAGGGATGATCAACACCGCAATATTATTGGCATCATTGGTGCTGCCAGGGATATTAGCGCACGCAAGAGGCTTGAAGAGCAATTACAGACTGCGGCTTTAACAGATGAGCTTACAGGACTTTACAACCGGCGGGGGTTCTTCACCCTGGCAGAGCAGCAGTGCAAATTAACCGACCGTACCAAACGAGGAATGTCTCTTCTTTACCTGGACCTCGACAATATGAAACAAATCAATGATCGATTGGGGCACAAGAGAGGCGATGAGGCCTTGATGGATACGGCAAATATACTCAAGAATACGTTCCGTAAATCCGATATTATCGGTCGTATCGGAGGCGATCAGTTTGCCGTGCTTTTAACGGAACACTCTGATTTTGATATTGAAAGGATTATTACTACCAATGTGAGGAATAAGTTCCGCATTCATAACCAACAGGGGGGGCGCAGGTATCGGCTTTCCCTCAGCATAGGAATGGCACAATACAATCCCATGCAGCCCTGTTCCATCCGCGATCTGGTGATCAGGGCCGATGCCGCCATGTATAAGGACAAAAAACGACATAAGTATAAGCAAACGCTGCTGCCAGTCTTAATAGAGAAAGAAAAAAAATTTAAGAAACGCAAGCATAAACGTTACCAGGTGAATGACTATTGGTTGAAATTGGATGACCTGGAAAAATTTGAAATTAAAAATATAAGTATTGGCGGATTATGTCTGAAGACTCCTCAAAAGCTTCCCACCAACAATATTTACGACATTGAGATTGCTCCTTCTATTAAAGGCGGGACAACGTTTAAAGGAAATGTGGTCTGGTCTGTATTGGTGGGCAGCGATACCAGGAAGAGGGAAATCAAACCTCAATATGAAGTGGGCATAGAATTTATTGAGCTGGATGACAGCCAAAAAAATCCCCTGAAACGATTCGTTCGAAAACTCACTCATTAATCAGAACTCCTTTGCTTCGCTACCAATCAACCCATCATTCCCGAATCCAGCATTTCCTTATTTAAAATTTTTTTACCTGGAACCTTTTTTGTGCCCGGCAAGAAATCCGATAAAAAAATTGAACTTATGAAACCTTTTGGTTTTATTTTTCGTTTTATGTTTTATAGTATCTAAAAATTCCCCAAGGAGATAAAGAAAATGATTAAAAACTACTTTAAAACAGCGATAAGAAACCTATTCAGGCAGAAAGGTTATTCATTCATCAACATTACCGGTCTGGCCATAGGCATGGCTTGCTGCCTTCTCATACTCATGTTTGTCAATGATGAGTTGAGCTATGACAGTTACCATGAAAAAGCCGACCACATATATCGTATTGCCGGGGAGATAAAATATGGAGGCAGGGATTTCAACCTTGCCACAGTACCCGCGCCCATGGCAAAGACCCTGAAAAATGACTACCCTGAAATTGAAGAAACAGTAAGATTCCGGAATAGAGGCAGTTTTATCGTAAAATATGGGGAAAATAGCTTTAAAGAGCAAAAGTTGATTTTCAGTGATACCACGTTTTTCAAGGTTTTTACCATTCCTTTCTTAAAAGGTAATCCGGGAACCGCTCTGAAAGACCCATATACACTGGTGTTAAGTAAAAAGACAGCAGAGAAGTATTTCGGCCGGGAAAACCCGGTGGGGAAAACATTAAAACTGGATAATAAGGATGATTATAAGGTAACCGGTGTTTTCGCTGAAATCCCTCATAATTCCCATTTTCATTTTGATATCATTGCCTCTTTGGAGTCGCTGGAAGAGAGCCGGGAACAGATATGGTTGAGTAATAATTTTCACACCTACCTGGTCCTGGGGAAACATGTGGCCCCCAAATCCCTGGAAGCCAAGTTCCCGGAAGTAATAAAAAAGTATTTTTCTCCCCAGGTGGAGAAGTTTTTTGGGCAATCGCTGGAGGCATTGATAGCCAGTGGGAATGTCAGCGTATTGTTTTACCTGCAGCCGCTCCAGCGTATCCATCTGCATTCCGACCTGATGGCGGAATTGGAGCCCAACAGTGATATTAAGTATGTTTACATTTTTTCTGCCATCGCGCTTTTTATATTGATCATTGCTTCCATCAATTTTATGAATCTTTCCACTGCCCGTTCTGCGGGCCGGGCCAAAGAAGTTGGTATCCGTAAAGTGGTGGGTTCCCTGCGCAGCCAATTGATCCGGCAGTTCCTGACAGAATCGATGATATTAAGTATTATTTCTATGGTTATCGCCCTTTTGCTGGTAAAACTGGTACTACCCTATTTTAATACCCTATCCGGGAAGGAATTGATCATGTCGGATTATTATAGATGGGAGATGATACTTGCCGCAATTGTGATTACATTACTCACTGGGCTCCTGGCAGGGCTTTATCCGGCATTTCTCATTTCCGCATTCCGACCTATCACTGTTTTAAAAGGTCAACTTAAATCCGGGGTAAAAAGTGGTTGGTTGAGAAGCGGACTTGTGGTTTTCCAGTTTGCCGCTTCTATCATACTGATTATCGGTACCCTGGTGGTGATGAATCAACTCAATTATATCCAGGATAAAAAACTGGGATTCGATAAAGAGCAAGTATTAATTCTTCACAATGCCTATTTACTGGACAAACAAGCGGAGACGTTTAAGAATGAAATGTTGACCCACCTACAAATAAAACGTGCCACCATTTCCGGGTACCTGCCCATACCTTCCAGCAGGAACAGCAGCGCGGTTTTCCCGGAAGGGCAGGTGGCCAACAAAAATAGTACTTCGATACAGAACTGGATAGTGGATTATGATTATATAAAAACCCTGGGCATGAAAGTAATCAAAGGAAGAGATTTTTCACGGGAGTTTTCCACCGATCCATCAGCAGTCATCATCAACCAGGCAGCAGCCAAACAGTTTGGCTGGAAAGAACCGATAGATAAACGTTTGAGTAGATTTACCTCCCTGAAAGGTGATATGACTACCTATACGGTAATCGGGATGGTGGAGGATTTTCATTTTGAATCCCTCAGGGACACCATAGGTCCTTTGGTAATGTTCCTGGGAGAACACAAGGATTTGATGTCTTTTCGCATAGATACCGGGAATATACCCGGAACAATCGATTTATTAAGAGACAAATGGAATAGGTTTTTACCCGGTCAACCGTTTGAATACTCCTTTTTGGATGAGCGATTTTATGAGGTTTACAAGGCAGAGCAGAAGCTTGGACAAATATTTGGGGCTTTTGCTGTTCTTGCTATTTTTGTCGGTTGTCTTGGGTTGTTTGGCCTGGCTGCCTTCATCGCTGAGCAGAGAACAAAAGAGATCGGTATACGAAAAGTGTTTGGCGCCTCAGTATCAAGTATCATTGGGTTACTTTCCCGGGAGTTTGTTATTTTAGTGGGGATAGCCAATATTATTGCCTGGCCCGTCGCCTATTTCGTCATGAATAAATGGCTGCAAGATTTTGCTTACCGGACGCCGTTGAGTCCTTTGATCTTCCTGGCTGCCGGTGCCGCTGCCATTATTATCGCCCTGCTTACCACCAGCTACCAGGCAGTAAAAGCCGCATTCACCGATCCGGTTAAATCACTTAAGTACGAGTAGCCCCCCGGCGGGGGGCTAATAATTTCTTGCATAAATGCTAGTAGATATGGTATAAAATAATCTATATTCCAGGATGTAAAATTTAAGGAATTAAAATGATGAGAAGAACTAGTTTGTTTTTTTTATTGCTGTTTTTGGGCGGTTGGACGTTTATATTTGCAGATAAAGTGGTGCTATTCCCCGGTCTAATGAAACCGGGAATGATGACCATTGATAAGGATCGACTTTATATTGCCGATGGTGCGACAGTGTACATTTATTCGGTAAAGGATTTCAGTTTGGAGAAGAAATTTGGAAAAATAGGTGAGGGGCCCGGGGAATTTCTAATCGCCCCCCAGTTCACATATACCAATGTTGATGTCAAGATTCTCCCGGATCGCATCCTGGTCAATAGTCTTAGTAAAATGTCCTATTTTACCAAGGACGGCAAATTTATAAATGAAATGAAACCCGCCACCTGGTTATGGTATCTGACACCCCTGGGGAAAAACTTTGTGGGCCGTCGAACCATTGTAGAAAACAATCTCCGTTATCACCTCGTCACTCTTATCGATGCAAATTTTAAAGATACCAAAGAGATTTACAGGGAAGTGGCGTTTTACCAGCTGAATAAAACTCTCGATCCTGTGGGTAGGAGGACCGCTGTATTTCACGTGTATAATAATAAACTGATGGTTGATGACAAAGATAAAGGTCTCATATATATATTTGACGTCAATGGCAAGAAAATCAAAACCATCAGCCATCCGTTTAAAAGAGTAAAATTCACCAAAGCTCATGAAAAGAAACTTATCGAGTTTTTCTTGGGTGATCCTGTTATAAGACCTCAGTATGAAGCCACTAAACATCTGGTAAAATTTTCCTCTTATTTCCCCTATATATGGGACCATCGACCAGCCAATGATAAAATATATGTACTCACCTATGAGGAACAAGATGGGAAAAATAAATTTTATATATTTGCTATGAATGGAACGTTTTTAAAAACATCGTTGATGGAAATGCCGCAGATAGATGCCGAACGCCCTTACCCATATGTAATCGCAAATGAAAAATTGTATCAGATGGTTGAAAATGAAAAAGAAGAAGAGTGGGAACTGCATATAAAAGAGTTTAGGTAGAAAATCTATTTGGTTCTTGTTTTCCAGTCGTGGATATTAAATAAAAAATCTCCTACTGCACTCACCAGGGTGTAGGTTTCTTTTGGAACCATTATTTTCCCGGATATACCTACGTAGTAGTAAAGATTAAAGAGCGGTATCAGGGGTAATTCTTCCAACCATAATCGATGGGCCTTCATGTATATTTCTTCCCTTTTCTGCGGGTCCGGTTCTTTTAAGCCTCGATCCAGCAAAACTTCCATTTCCGGGCAATGAAAATTGGCATAGTTAAAAAAAGAACGACTGGAAAAGATGTCGGATATATCGTAGTCGATATCAAGCATAAACCCGGAAATCGCCATATCGAAACGTCCGGTTTTCAGATATTCCAGGAATGAATGATATTCTAAAAATACGGGTTCAAGATGGATATTGTGGGTTTTTAATTCCTTTCTTAAAAACAGCACCAATTCTTTTCTTAATTTACTTTCAGCGTTGGTTAACATTTTTATACGGATCGGTTTTTTAAGGGATATTGTCTTAAAACCGATGGTTTGTATTTTGGGATTCAGGAGCAAGAAAGGGGTTTTCACCCGTTCACCCCTGTTTTTTAAAAAACGGTCCAGGAAATCCCCTTTAATTAACAGGTTATAAAAGAATTTCCTCAGGTTTTTGTTGATGGTTGAGTTTCTTAAATTGAACACCAGGTAGGTGTATCCGAATTTTTTATACTTCAGGACCCTGAACCGCTGCTGCCATTTGGGGATAGCCTGGTATGCAGCGGCATGCTCAGGTTGGAGTTCACCGATATCGATTTCGTTATTGAGCAGTTTTAGGGGCATTAAATGGGTATAGGAAACCACAATATATTCAATAAATCGATACATATGGTGCATATGCCTGGAATTGGGATTGTTATTTAATTCCAGTATAATCTTTGCCGGGTCTTTAATGGTTTTGATTTTGTAAGGACCTGTTCCTGAGAGTACCATATTAGGAAATGCTGCCGGTGCTGCATCTTTAATTTCATGGGAATTCAATATTTTAAAGGTGAGACGATTTTTCCAGGGGGCAAACGTGCTGTTCAGCTTTATTTTGAAGCTGAAGCGATCCTTTTTTTCGATTTTCTTTATGAATCGGAGGTCTGAAATATAGGGATACCCAAAGGCTTTATTTTGAAGAAGTTTGACGGTTTGAATCACATCATCGGCTTCCAGTTCTTTCCCGTCTGAAAAAAAAATCTTTTCCTTTAATTGAATCAAAATTTCCCTTTCATTTTTGTCAAGGTGAAGATTTTTCACCAATCCGTTGGTGATTTCTCCCTTGTAGTCAAAGTAAAATAATGAGTCGAAAACCTTATTTATAATTGCCTGGGAGGTTTCCGTGGTGGCATATACGGGATTTAGCGAAACAGGAAAGGTGTTTATGCCGATTCTTAATACATTTTTTTTTGAGTTGGAATCCGGATTCCCATTGGAATTGGCAAGCAGAGCAGCAGTCATTATGATTGTAACAAATATGGTTCTGCACCATTTTTTCATCTTCATTAAGGACTCCTTGTTGTTTTTTAGCCACAAAGACATGAAGGCATGACGTTTTAAAGGAATTATTTTACAAAAATACACAAAAAAATTCAACAATACCCGTAAAACATCCGCAAGAGCTTTTGATAAGGTTCTTGAAAAACCTCTAATAAAAAGTTTTTTGGGGGTCCAGGGGGCGATTTTTCAAAAAAGCCCCCTGGCCGCCGGAGGCTTAGTATTTTCAGGATGGACATTGTTAAATTTTTTAAGTTTTTCTTTTTTAGTTTTTATGTCCATCCTGTAGATAAAAATACTGGACAGTATATCCGCACGGAGGGCAAAGATAAAGACAGTTGGCAATTGGCAATTAGCAGTTGGCAAGTAAGAAGAGAAGAAGGTAAGTTGATTTCATAGTGCCCGTGCGATAGGAGAGATAAGGCGCCCTTCGGGCAGTTAGAAACCATTAATAATTCAAAATTTCTCCTTCCTTTTCTTTCATCCCTGCCTAACTTCCTCGCTTCTTCTTTTACCAACTGCCAACTGTTACTGATGCAACAAAAAAGTCAGATTGTCATGCACCGTGCACATTTTAACGTTGATAATTTTTTCTGGTTTTTGTACAATTAAGTCTTTATGAGAAGATAGCATGAATACCAATGAAATAATCGCGGTTATAGGATGCGCTATAATCTTCGGGTTTATCATCTATATGTTGTACAAAAAATTTGATGCAGGGGACCCGAGAGAACTTGAAAAAATTATTGATAAGGTTGGTTTTCCAGAAGGATACCGGAAGATAAATAATAAAATTGAAACTTTGAAAATTGAAAACTTGCTGTATTCACTGGTCTCGTCCTCAGGCTATTCGGCTGATCAATTTAGTATTTATTTCTTATTTAAAAAGAAGGAAACGAAAGAGATGTATTTCCTGGATGCAAAATATCGTCTCCGTGTGTCCGACTCCGGTATCACTTTTATTTTTATTTCTGCTTTTTGTTTCCCTGGCTCTTTGGATGCTCCCAATATGTACATATCTTCCTGGGAGCGAATTGGGCCAATATTTGAGCAAAGCAGGGTGGTAAATCCAGTGGAAGGCTTCAATAAACACTTTCGCGTGTTTCTTCGAAATCGTTCAAAAAAAATGCGTTTAAATACTGAAATACAAAAGCTGCTGCTGAGTTATTGTAATAAATATCCGTTAAATGACAATAACACGCTTATCTATTTTGGGAAAGAAGGTCTGATTATAAAATCAGCTCAAAACAGTGAGAAAGACAAGTTGACACAATTATGTCGTGTTGGTGAGCAACTGGTTGAAATAATTAACAAAAGCGATTTTGTAGGCTCAGAGGTATAATAAAAAAAGGGAATAGGCAAATTTCGATTACCAGACCCAACCAATCAGTGAACCACTTTTGAAATTGACATAAATTGAAAAAAGGGATTTTTTTTCAAACGTTTGGGGAACCCCCCAGCGGGGGGAGGCGAAGCAGGTCCTTCGGACCATCTAAAGGCTTCCTTACCAGAATCAACCAAATGAGTAACCAATTTTGAAATTGCTATGAATTGAAAAAAGGGATGTTGTTTCAAGCGCTTGGGGAAGCCTTCAGCTTAATTAACTTTCATGTTCTTTTTTTCCTAAACAAAAATTTTTGCGGGGTCCAGGGGCGGTTTTT
>JABAOF010002281.1_pt1 | contig 50151 bp, 48 predicted proteins | sample 7062171 | NCBI WGS metagenome assembly JABAOF01 (sample SAMN14538628, study PRJNA623070) | marine sediment metagenome | biome: marine biome [ENVO:00000428]; feature: marine pelagic biome [ENVO:01000023]; material: deep marine sediment [ENVO:00002113] | place: India: Gulf of Khambhat ... | reverse complement strand
TGCAAACACCCGGGTATAGGCAACCCATGAGATGAGGATTATTATGCCAATTATAGCAGCAATAAGACTCCATGTTACGATATTTCGAGTAAATTCCGGTGTCTGAACCACCAGTTGAAGTGTGAATTCGCCGGTTTCGTGGTCATCCAAAATACCGGTAATCTGGAGATCGTAAACGCCTTCAAAGAGAATGGTGAGACCAATTGCTTCGTAAACACCGGGCTCGATTTCTTGCATTAATAATGACTGAGGAGTAATTTGGAAAATTTGTAGATAAAATGACGCGCCAGAGACTGGGATATTGTGGACCGTGTCGTTAAAGAAGACTTGAATGCGAAATAGGTCACCGATATTGAGTTCAAGGTACGTCGTGTTAAGGAGGGGGTGGAGGAGAAGAATTTCTGTGGGAATTAAACGAACCTCAATGGTGAAACTAAGAATCGCAACATCAAAGTTCTGTCCACCAAAGCCCACAGCTGCTGAATAGGACCCGATAGGTATGGTACTGGAATCTACCACGACCTGATATAGGCCATTCCCGATGTAATTTATGGGAAGGTAGCCCACTTGAAAGCTGATTTGCCCGGATGCATTGTCGATTATTTGGTCCCACATTCCGGTGTAATTAAACGTTAAAATGAGGAGATCGTTCACTGATACCCAAATATCGTTGAAGTCCGTGATGGTATTATTGGTCACACCCTGCTGATCAGTGGTATAGACACTAATAAGGACAGCATTGGTGGGTTGTGGGGCAACATAAAGTAGCAGTTGAGTCGTGGCATCTTCGTATGCGGCAATTTGTGCACGGATGGTGATAGTATAAGTCCCTACAGATTGGTTCTCAACTTGGAGGGTGGCTGAATACCATCCATCCGTCCCATTGGGGAGCAGGGTGCCAGAGAAGCCAATACCAAAATATTGTGGTGCTGCTCCCAAAATGGGTTGATTCTCTGCTGTGTCGTTTAAATAGACAGCGAAAGTGAATGTGTCATTCCAAAACACGCTAAAAGATGTCGTTGCAGGGACTATTTGCACTTCTCGTCCGCGAATCACANNCGTCCGCGGATTACAACAGTTACCGAGAGAAATGCTTGCCAATAATCAACTGGAGCATCAGCGTCTAAGAAGAAGCGAAGCTGGTAAGTCTCATTAACAGGATATAATGATGCATCGAAAGTCATCGAAAAGTTTCCAACCTGACCAGAAACGGGTGTAAGTGTACCTGAATCCGCGATATCTGCTGTAGAATTGTATAACGTCCAGTTGGTAATATAGGGAACCGAGGTTGCCCCAACATCAATACCCCATCCAGGTGGTATTGAATCCAAATCCTTGTAAAAGACCACAAAGGTTCTCGTCACGTTATATGGGATTTCAACATACGGTACTGTGATGGGAGCTTTAAGCTCCAATTCCGTCCGATGNNTCCGATGCTCACGTGCAACGATTCCCACGGCAATATTCGTATCCCCAATATCACTTACTATGATAGGGGCAGTTTGGTTGTGGATACGGAACCGATTGATATAACGAATACTAATATCATATAGAGCAGGAAACATGTAGGTTGAAGCGGAAGGAGTGGCATTCAAGGCAAAAATTGGATCACCGGATGAGGCATCATCCAGAAATACTTCAGCATAGGTCGGTAATTGACTATTATCATACCAATCCCTGACCTCTATCGTCAGATAGCTAAGCTGACATTCAATGATTTTTGACCAACCGCGTTGAATAGTATGATCAATAGCGATGGACGTTGTATTAACTGTAAAGGTAACACTACCACCATAGGTGGAAAGAAGCGTATAGTTAGATACAATTGAATAAGTGTCAGACGGCAATTTTAGAAAACTTGCTGTTGCAGCTTCTGTCATGCCAAAACGAACAAGGTCATTTGTACTATTATAGACGTATAGGGACACATTCGAAATATTCGTATTTGCAGCATCTTTTGTAGTGCAAGTCAGTACGTTATGAGCGTAGAGCTCTTCTTCACCAATTGTTTGTGAGACCGGTTGGTTAACCTGCATTGAGAGTGAGCGCGTTTCTGAATAATTAGTTCCAAATGCTGACGTATAAAGTGTGTAGTCATAGATGAAATGGACTCCATCGGGCATTACGAAAAAATCCCCCTGATGCCCTTCTCGGAGAATTTGTTGTAACATGGTATTATCGCCCATTCCAGTGACGGCTAATGAGAGGACTTCCCAACCCACAGGATTAACTTTTGCAGTGATGCCTACAGAGGGATCACTGCCACTTGCATTATCATACCAGACCATCCATGGTTCGATGGGAAAGTCTCGGCGTCGCCCATCAACAGACTCATTATAAAGTCCGTATTTTGATCCATACCATGATTTTCGATTTTGACGTGCATCAATTGTTCCAGGTGTTCCAATTCCACATGTGAAAGTCATGATATGAGGCCAATCACCATAATTCTTTACAGCACATTGTTGTCCAGATTCTTGGGGATTAGCTTCGATATCGAGTAGAATATTTACAAACAGATTATTTCCGTGCCAATAGAAGGTGTAAATGATTGTATAGTTGAAGAATCCGTGGCTTCCCCATGACCTTGGAAACGAGTCTTGATACGGGTCCGAAGGATAAGTTGACGAGCTTGTTTCATACCCTCCATCACTTGTGACGATTTTGATTCGGGTGAAAAGAGGCCCATCATCGAGAATCCACACACCCGCTCCCTCAACCCATGCTTCTGCAGGGTTATCAGGTGCAACGTTTGCGCGAGTGGTAGATGTCATTCCGGGATTTTCAAGATAGGGATCAAGGGCAAATTCTCCTAACAACATATATTGATCAGCAGAAGTGCCATTACTCGTATCGAACGCATCAGCATCACCATAACGAGCCGTTATTAGGCCACAGGCGGGGCCACCCCAATCAGATCCACCCCGAAGAGTGTCAACAAGAAGAATAGCTGAATGTTCATATTGGCTTGCAGAAGAGCGGATAAAGATGGTATCCACATTAGTATAGTTTGTTGATGTGATATCAGAATAGACCCAAGGCATGATAGTGTCATCTGTGGCGGGTCCATTAGCAGGGATGGCGTCTATATGATCAATATAAGATGGAGGCGTAATTGCATCATCATCATAATAGATGTAGAACACTTCTTGGTGATTCTGAGTGATATTGACAAGAAAACAAACTGTACAAGAATCATAGAAATTTCCAGAGAGTGTTACATTCCATATTTGGGATGGAATTTCATGCCAAGTAGCTAGATCCCAATAGGCAACGGCAATGATGTTTTCGCGTGCCGTATTGGGAGAAAATGTGAGAAATATATGAACCGGTTCCATGGTTCGGGATACAAGATTAGGTTCGACGATGGTGACTTTTCGTCGAAAATCGTAAGAGGTATTCCACCATTCGACAAGTGTTTCCCGACCAGTACCGAGTGGATTGTCAGGAACCACAGGTGTATGGTCTTCAGATGTAAAAAGAATTAGATCACTAATAGGTGTAAAAACTGGGATTTTAACTTGTGAATCTATTGTAGGACCGTCATCCATCAAAGTGCTTGTATTTGATGTAGCCATGGTTGGCACTATAAAATTGAGCAAAAAGAAAAGTAGGAAGAGCCCTAGGGCAAGATGACTTTTTCGCATCCCAAATCGCTCCTTAATGGAGTGCTAACATATGTCGGTATTGACCTGTCGGCTTTGGCGTTTTAACGGTTTTGTCATCAGAGGGAGGAATCAGAGAATACTATGGATTCTGCGAGGTACCAATGTGACTGGAAGGTCTAGTATTCGTTGAGGAAAACCCTATTTATTCACCACTTTGGGGTCGCGTTTTTCAAGGAAGGCTTTGATTCCTTCTTTAGCGTCTTCGGATTCGAAGACTTGACCAAAATAGCGGGCTTCGAGTTTAAGGCCTTCTTCAAGTGGCAGATACATTGCTTGCTTAAGGGCTTTCTTAGCCATCGTAATAGCGATGAGACCACGAGCTGCAATTCGATTGGCTAAATACATTGCCGTTGGTATCAGTTGGCTCGGAGGGACAACTTTGTAAACAAAGCTTCCCATTTCTGACGCAGGAATAATCTCACCTGTGAAGATGAGTTCACGTGCTTGTTGAGGATCCATCCATCGTTGAAGGCGTTGGGTTCCACCCCATCCGGGGATAATGCCGAGTTTAATTTCAGTTTGTCCGAATCGGGCGTTTTCGGAGGCAATGATAAAATCGCAAGCCTGTGCTAATTCCATGCCACCACCTAAACAGTAGCCATTTACGGCCACGATGAGGACTTTGCTATGTTGTTCTAAAAAGAGGGTGAACTCTTGACCCATTCGAGATAGCTTTTCAGCGCCCTTGGCATCTTGTCCAGTGAATTGTTTGATGTTTGCACCGCCAATGAAGAATTTGTCTCCAGCACCTGTGATGATAATGACCTTAGTGTCATCTTCTTCGAGTTCGGTAAGGACGTCACGGAGCTGTTTGAAAATTTCTTGGTTCAACGCATTAGCTGGGGGATTGTTAATGGTGATAATCGCTATCTGATTCTCCTTTTTAATTTCGACTTGGGACATTTTGCGTAATTCTCCCTTAGGATTTAATGTCAGGTGTCTTACCGGTTAGAAGTTCCTTTTACCTGTTTGCTTTCATAAAGGTCATGAATAACCTTGAACTTTATAGAAGAAGAGATGGGCAGAGAAGAGTATAGAGGTTAGCTTCCATGCGGTTTGGAATAACAGCATTAGATTGGACAACTGTTTTGAGCCAACTTTCAGCTGATGGGCTCTTTGATCTAAGTAAATTTAATTTTGCAGAAATCGTACGCATAACTCAGGAGTACGGATTCTCTCTAATGGAACTTACACTTGACCTTGGTTATGTGCTTCCTGGAGCTCTATCAAAGCGGCAGATTACGAATTTGCTTAAAGCGAAAAAAGAATTGGATTTAGCCTATACTGCTCATCTTCCAATATGGTCCATTGAACCTGCCAGCCCAAACGCTTTCATTCGTGAAGCATCGGTTGCGTGTCTTGCGGATGCGGTTCGGTTGGCAGAACCACTTGATCCTGAAGTATATGTGGTACATAATGCAGGTTGGATTGGAGCAGAATTTAGTGAATTCAATATTGGGGGAATTGACCAGCCGATGATTTCGATGATTTTAGGGAATCTAGCGGAACAGAGTANNAGAGTATCCGTGAACTAATTCAATTGACAAAAGTTCCATCGCGGAAATTTGCTTTAGAATCGATTGAATTTCCCTTTGAAATAACTTGGAATATTGCTCAAAGACTTGATACGTCAATTTGCTTGGATACAGGACATTTACTCTCTGGGCAATCAGGATCAACCGATGTAGTTGACTTTGTAAAACGGTACCATAATAGGTTGTTAGAGATTCATTTACATGATGGGGCTCTTAGACGAGTGGACGGAAAGCGGTTTCCCTATTATGATCATAAGATATTGGGTCAAGGCGATTTACCCATTGTAGATTTCCTCATGGCTTTAGATGAATATGGATTTGATGGTCCAATCATCTTTGAACTGAAGAGAGAGCAAGCATTGGAGTCATTGAAAGTAATACGAAAACTTTTACCAGATTTAGTAATTGAATGATACTAGAATGAGGGATAGATACCTGTGAAAGGATTCGTTGATTTACATACACATACCACGGCGTCGGATGGAACTGAATCGCCGACACAGGTCGTATTTAAAGCCCAAGCTCTGGGATTAGCAGGTGTTGCTATTACAGATCACGATACTATTGAAGGTGTTGAAGAAGGATTACGTGCTGGAACCAACCTCGGGATTGAAGTTGTCGCCGGAGTGGAGATTAGCTGCAACTGGCAAACCGAGCATGTTCATTTGCTTGGTTTTTACATTGATACACAGAATTCAGATTTACAGTCTTTGCTTGCATGGATGCGCGTTGGACGGGAACAACGTCTACCAAAAATGATTTCGAAACTTGAAGGATTAGGTATTAAAATTGATCAACGTGTGGTCGAAGCTGAAGCAAAAGGTGAATCCTCTGGACGACCCCACCTAGCCCGTGTGCTTCTTCGTCATAACCATGTTTCTTCAATCGAAGAGGCCTTTGAAAAATATCTTGGTTATGGCCGCCCAGCCTATGTAGATCGCCCCAGACCAACTATCAAACAAGCCATTGAGACAATTTTAAATGCGCAGGGCATTCCAGTAGTTGCGCATCCACTCACCGTTGATGTAGATTCCGAGTCCCTAATTTCAGATCTCGTTTCTATTGGAATTCAAGGAATCGAATACTATTATCCATACGAGCAGGTTGCAGGAAAACCTCAGAACTGGTATGCAGACATTGAATCTAATCTTAGGAAACTCATGAAACTCGCCAAAGAATATAATCTCATTTTAACTGGTGGATCAGATTACCATGGACCAACACCAAAAAAAGCCGATTTAGGATTGGTGCCTGTCCCTATTGAAACACTTGAAATGCTGAGGCGCCGCTATAAAGACCTCTTCGGTTCGCTGCCATTCCCCAGAGTACCAGCCTAGATAATGAGAAGGTTTAAAAACCAGTGTTACTGTCACAAGCTCAGACAAGAGATATGTGTTCCACGTCGTGACTCGACCATTTGATTTGTATGATCGGGTTCGAGGCGAAACGACGAAAACTCACCTGCGCGAAGATTGCTACTGTTAAGTTGATTCTTCAGATGCGGCAGCGTGAAAGAAACACCTAGCTAACTCGAATGACCTGAATCAGTAGAACTCGATTCTGCGTTACGAGTAAACTTGTCACAATTACCCAAAATAGAGGGAATGAAATAAAATGACAAGAATAACCTTCCTTGGTGGTTGCCATCAAGTGGGAGCATCTGCAGTGCTTGTAGAACACGCAGGTGCTCGTTTAGTGATGGACTATGGCATCGCTTTTAATGGGAGTCAACGTGTACCGCTTCCAACATCCACACGTAACCTTATCGGCATATTGTCACATGCACATCTTGACCATAGTGGGAGTCTCCCAATTATCACTGGGAGTCAAACTCAAGGAGCACCCATGTATTCAACGACACTAACAAAGGAGCTAATGAAACTTCTGCTCATGGATATGCTTCGTATTAGCGGAGATTCCTTAGCGTTTGAGCGAAAAGAAGTACAGAAGCTTTTGAAAAATACCTATACTCTCAATTATGAACACCCAATTCAGGTTCATCCCAAGGCAAGGTTTTCATTGCATGATGCTGGTCATATCCCAGGGAGTGCTTCAATCCTCATTGAAGTCGAGTCTAATGGTGGGGGTCCTGCACGAATTTTGTACACAGGGGATTTGAATACTATTGATACACGCCTAGTCAAAGGAGCTCAAAGCCTTCGACGGTTTGGTGACCTTGATTTCATTATTGTAGAAAGTACATACGCTCGTGAGGAGCACCTATCTCGACAGAAAGTAGAAGAGATGTTCGTAGAAGCGTGTCGATCGACGCTCGAATCAGGAGGAACTGTGTTGGTGCCTTCCTTTGCTGTGGGACGCTCACAAGAGATTTTAACAGTTTTGAATCAGAACCATCATCGTGGGCTAGATTATCCCATCTTTATTGATGGTATGGCACGGAAGGTGTCAAGGATTATGCTACAACATCCCAAAGCATTCACTGGCGGTTACAAATTCAGTAAGGCTGCCGAAGACATAGTATTCATTCGCAATAAATCGGATCGAAAAGCAGCTCTTGATGAACCGGCGATTATCGTTGCCCCCGCAGGTATGCTCAAAGGTGGGACCGTACAAATCTATCTCCGGGGTATCGCAGATGATCCACGAAGCAGTGTATTACTCGTTGGAAAGCAACTGCCAGGCACACCTGGTGCGCAATTGCTCAATCACGGAGTAATTACACTCGGTGACTATCATGGCGACTCAACAACACATCGTGTCAAAGCAAAGGTTGCAGCCTTTGATTTTTCGTGTCACGTTGGTCAACGGGAAGTTCTGAACTATCTTAAACATGCACGAGGGAATCCTACTATTTTCACGATGCATGGTGAACCAGCATCTTGTGAAGCGCTTGCTCAGATGTCTCGAGAACGGTTTGGTTATACCGCGCAAGCGGCCACTTGTGGTCAAACAATTACGTTCAACTAGAAGTTGGGTGGAGAGTTGGAGTTCCAAAAAAAAGACTATGTTTAACGGAGCTCACGTCGAAGTATTTTGCCCACTGCAGATTTTGGTAAAACATCGCGGAACTCAACGATGCGTGGATACTTGTAAGCTGCCATTTCTTTTTTACTCCATTCTCGAATCTCCTCTTCATTGATTGCATCCTTAAATTCAGGCTTTAACACGATAAAGGCCTTAACTTCCTCGCCTACACGAGGTGCAGGTACTCCAATAACTGCGCACTCAGCTATCGCTGGATGACGGTAGAGTAAAGATTCAACCTCTGCAGGGAACACAGAGTACCCGCTTCGTTTTATGAGATCCTTTTTTCGGTCGCCAATGTACAAGTAGCCATCCTCGTCAAAACGTCCTACATCACCAGTGTGTAACCAACCGCCCCGAAGCGTGTCTGCTGTTGCTTCAGGAGCGTTCCAGTAGCCTTGGAAAATCTGAGGGCCTTGGGCTAGAATTTCTCCCCAATCGCCAATAGGGAGTTTTTTCGTGTCATCAGTTTGATCAACAATCTTAACATCCGTGTTAAAAGTAGGGATTCCAACGGCTCCAGGACGAAGGATGCCCTGTGGGATGAGAGTTAGAATTGGCGATGTTTCAGTCATGCCATAACCTTCGACGATGTAGCTTCCAGTTTCCTTCTGGAATTGTTCGAGAACTTCGACAGGTAATGATGCCGCACCTGAGAAGCAGTTTTCAAGACTGCTGATATCATATTTCTTCAATAGGGGACTCGCAAGCAGAGATACGTAGAGCGTGGGAACTCCTACTAATACGGTTGCGCGATATTGTTGGATGCTTTTCAGAATTTCTTTTATTTCAGGACGGGGGATGAGAACAACTGAAGCAGCAATTAACGCCGAGAGTACGATGATACAAGAAAACCCAAAGGCATGAAATGCAGGCAAAACTCCAATAAAACATTCTTCGCCTTCTCGTACATTGAACCATTGGCTACCGACTTTTGCATTAAACATGAGATTCAGATGACTTAGCATCGCTCCTTTTGGCGGTCCTGTTGTTCCACCAGTATATAACAACGCAGCAGTATCAGCTGGTTTGACGTTAACGGAAGGAGTAGTTTTAGGTTGGGTTCTTTGGAGATCTTGGAGTAAGTAACTATCAGATGTGGAAGGAAGTTTTGGATGAGGGATTTTTCGAGATAGTCTCCCTAGAATTGCTTTAGCCTTGCTTAGATATTCACCAGTGCGTGTATAGATAATTGTTTCAAGGGACGTATCTTTTTTACCAGCTTCGACGACAGTGCAAAAGAGGTCGAGAGCTATGAGGTGTTTTACACCTGCAGATTTTAGCTGATAATTTAGTTCATGGTGTTTAAATAGTGGATTGATTGGCGTGACGATTGCACCTGTTTTGAGAATTCCAAAAAGTGCTAATGGCGCTTGAGGAACATTAGGAAGCATGAAAGCCACGCGATCACCTTTTTTCACACCCAGCTGAATTAAAGCGTTGGCTAACTGATTAGAAACAAGATCTACTTCTCGAAATGTAAGGGTGTTACCTTGGAAATAATATGCTGGATTGTTAGGATACTTGGTTGCTGTTGCCGTTAGTGTTTCGTGAATCGTTGTATCGGGTAACTCAATATCAAACGGAGAGCCTTCAGGCCAGTTTTTATGCCAAAACCGTTTCAACTACTTACACCCCAAAACGGATCTTTAACTGTTTCATCAAGCAACTACATCTACTATAAATACTGGTGCAGTCGCCAGTTGTGAATTTTAATGACCTTTCGTAAGGCTTTTCGTTTAGAAGCTGAATATCTACTGCTACAATTTGACAACCATATATCACTCAAGTGCTGAGGTAAAACTGATGACTGATCCCATCCTTCTAAAAAAAGAACCAAAACAGAAGATTGCATGGCTCGTATTGAATCGCCCAGAAAAATTGAACACTATCAATGAAGAACTTACATTTCAACTACAACGAACTCTAGCGCAGGTGGAACTTGATAAGGAAATTCGCGTACTAATCATTACGGGTGCGGGAGAAAAGGCGTTCTCAGGTGGTGCTGACTTATCTGTGTTTATGGGTGGTGTGACACCACAATATGCCCAATATATTGCAGCGAAGGGTCATGAAATCTTAGGTATGATTGACCGACTACCCCAACCAGTTATTGCCGCTATCAATGGATACGCGTATGGTGGGGGTTGTGAAATTGCGTTAACCTGTGATTTTCGATTAGCTGCCAAACGTGCTAAGATAGGGCTTACAGAAGTAAATTTGGGTTTAATTCCTGCTTGGGGAGGAACCCAACGTCTACCACGTATTATCGGATTAGTAAAAGCCCGAGAAGCCATAATGCTCGGAAAGCAATTTAGTGCAGATGAAGCTCTTGCGATTGGATTGGTTGATCGAGTATTCCCAAATGCCACCTTTGAAAAGAAGGTTCGAGCCTTCGCAAAATCGCTTGCAGAACAACCTCCGATTGCTTTAAAATTAGTCAAACAATGCTTAAATTATGGTACTCAAGTTCCTCTCGAAGTTGGCTTAGCCTATGAAGCACAAGCCTTTGCAAAAACCTTTACTACCAAAGATATTTTTGAGGGAATAGCTGCATTTCTGCAAAAACGCAAACCCGAATACAAAGGTGAATAAAAATCACGAGGGTGACATAAATGAAAGAACTTCGAGAAACGGTTATTGTTGATGCTCTTCGAACACCCATTGGGCGGAAAGATCGTGCATATGCACATACCCGACCTGATGAACTTGCCTCCCACGTCCTTCGTGAACTAACGAAGCGAACAAAAATCAACCCCAAAGACATTGATGATGTAATAATGGGGTGTAACACTCAAACCTCATGGCAGGGTGCAAACATTGGGCGATTGGCAGTGCTAGGTGCAGATTTTCCATACACCGTGCCTGGTTGCACGGTAAACCGTGCATGTGGATCTTCACAACAAGCTGTAAATTTCGCTGCCCAATCTATTTCTACATATAATGCTGACATCGTCATTGCAGCCGGAGTAGAGCACATGTCATGGCTCCCCATTGGGGCGGACTTTGGAGAAGGGTACGCGGCTTTTAATCCTGAGCTAATTAAAAAATTCCAGTTCATACCAATGCCGATGAGCGCAGAACGAATGGCAGAAAAATATGAGATTCCTCGAGAAGATCTGGATAAATTCGCTTTGTGGAGTCACCAAAAAGCAGTAGCGGCATGGGAAGCTGGTAAATTCAGAAAAGAAGTTGTGCCAACACCAGCCCGTCAAGAAGACGACAATTGGATCACAATTGAGAAGGATGAAAGTCCCCGCCCGACGACTTCGATGGAAAAACTAGCAAAACTCCCGCCTCTCTTTGGAGGTGTGATTACTGCCGGAAATAGTTGTCCAATTAATGATGGTGCTGCAGCCGTTATGCTAATGTCACGTGAAAAATCGGATGAGCTTGGCTTGAAGGCTCGTGCGATTGTTAAATCACAAGCTGTTGTTGGTACGGAGCCTGTGATCTGCCTAGAAGGACCAATTTTTGCTACGCCTCCATGCTTAAAACGTGCAAATCTTACTATTGATGAACTTGATGCTATTGAAGTGAACGAAGCTTTTGCAAGTGTTGTTATTGCAGCGGGGAAGATGCTTGGTTTTGACCCGCTCTCAGACCCACGTTTGAATGCCCATGGTGGATCCATTGCATTGGGTCATCCCCTCGGTGCTTCAGGTGCGAGGGTTATCACAACTTTGCTTAATGTTTTAGAGCATACAAATGGTAAGTTTGGTCTAGCAACCTTTTGTTGTGGATTAGGTCTTGGAACTGCGACGATAATTGAAAGAGCCAAATAGCAGATTCTGAGGAAATCATGATTGCGAATTAAGTGGTTTGTTCTAAGAGACCAAAAATAAATTGACGAACGGCTGATTTTCCACGATATACGCCATAATGACCTTCACAGAGAATATCTGATTCAAGGGCTAAAATAAGATTCAGCGAAGTCCGCCACTTTGCAACATCACTCCCCCAGGCGGCATTAAATGGTCCATGAAGATCTTGCCCAAAGAGCACTCGTCGATCTCCATCAGTAAAATATAACACAATGCTCCCCGGTGTGTGACCGGGGGTGTGGATATAGTGCAACTTCTTTTTTCCAATAGGAATGACATCGGCATCCTTGACCAGGATCAGATCTATGGAAGTTGGTTGTATATCCATACGATAATAATTGGCAGCAGTAGCAATAGGATCACCCTGACTGATAGCCCGAACGGCATTTTCATGCGCTGCGATCTTGAATTTTAATCGTGATTGAAGAGGAACGGCTCCACCAACATGATCCACGTGCTCGTGGGTCAAAATAAGGAGTTCAACCCTTTTAGGATCCAGTCCTAACTTTACCATATTGTCAATTAAACGATCAGTGCTTCGTCCAATCCCAGCATCAATAAGAATGAGTCTATCATCTAGGTCGACGAGATAGATGAAGCAATCATCGGGATCAGTAATATTCGGTCCGCCAATGCAGTAGGTGTGCCGTGTAATTCTCAAAGGCGCGTTTTCCACGAGAATATCCCTCGACAAATCAATGTTTAACAATGAAGGTTTATAGTGTCCCAAGGACATGAAAAGCAAAAAGCCTTTTCTAGATTCAAGTAGAGTGACAACCTCTTTGGTGTGTGAATATTATGCCATTTATTATGCAACCCCAGAGCTTAACCAATCACATCGATTTGATTGATGTTCAAGGCTGGGACTTTCAACATACAACAAGTAGCTTAATCGTCCGAGGACATGAAACAGCTATAATCGAAACTGGGCATCACCGATGTGGCGAACAAATTTTAACCGCGTTGAAGGAGCGATTCATTGCCCTTGATAATATTCGATTTATCTGTGTGACTCATCGCCATGGAGATCATTGTGGGGGAGCCACGCCTTTAGCGTCAGCGATTTCGAATGCTACTGTGGTTGGGCATAAGTATGCGATCGCTACACTTCATGACCCCAGTCGATTAAATCTAGGTGCACGCGAGTTGTTTGGCTCATACGCCCAAGAAATTCAACAGCTCCCAGACGAGGTATCAACATGGAAGGTCAATCATGGGGATCGAATAGATCTTGGAAAAAATGTCGAAATTGAAATCATTGGTACACCTGGGCATACCTCTGACCACCTTGCGTATTTTGAAACCATCTCACGCACATTGTATACAGGAGACGCAACTGGGTTGCTTGGCCCAGAACACCACACAGTAACGCCGACATCGTTTCCACCGAGTTTCAAGTTTGGCACATACCGAGAATCCATTGAAAAATTACAGGAATATGATCCCCGCATCCTTGTGTTCTCCCATTTTGGCGCAGTTACAGGTAAGGATATTCCAGTGATTTTCAATCGGGCGTTGACCACATTGGATTCTTGGAAAGAAACCGTTGAACACGCGTGGAATACTGAATCCACTCAAGCTTCGGTAATGAAGGCTATAGGGCAACGGTTTCTTGAGGAACTGGAAGTATTTCCTCCCAAGGCACGTCCACTTTTTATAAAAGTCATGGCAATTGGATTTACTCAAAGTCTAATTCCGAAAAACGGTTAACGAATCTGTTTTAATTGGTAAAACCGAAGCCCTCAAAACGAAAACAGATAAGAAATGTATTTTATGACTGCCCCGCCAGATGCCATTGCCCGAGCAATTGCAAATTTCAACCGACTCCGTAGCCCTGAGGCTTTTGCAGAGTTTATTGGCTTTGACAATAACGAAGTCTTTATTCGATTTACAGGACCATTTTGTCGTACTTGTGGAGTGCTAGAATATTTTGAGGATTTAATCTATGAGCTAGATGACCAATCTCCGATTAGTCTAGCGGTTGTCGATTTCGAAGCAGAAGACGACGTAACTTTTCGAGTACGGTATCGACTTACTTATCAGAAACCAAGCTGTGCACGGTAAATTCCATAACGAATGCTAATTGGGAATTAAAAATGTGAAGCGGAGCAGCCGCAGAGAGCTGCTCGCTACGTGGGTTTGAAGTATTTGATATCGGTGAGCGCACCTTGACGTTTAGCCTTTGCTTCAAAGACTGCAGTGACTTTCGTTCCAATTTTCAGAGATTCCGATTTGATTTCACTAATTCTGTGGATGAGGCCACCATCGGTCTGATCAATTTTTATGAAGGCTAAGATTTCGGGCTCGGGTAAGGGTTCTCCATCACGATCAAAGTAGGTGATCGTATAAGATTCAATAACTCCTGTTGAGGGAACCTCAGCGAAATTCGCGAGTTCAGTGAAACATTGGTCGCAGTATAACCGGGGGGGCATGAAGGTTATGTTACATTTATCACAACGAGTTGCAAGAAGTTTTTCTTCATCTCGTAACGCAATGTAGAAGCGTTCACCAGCAACTCCTGCCGTGTAAATATAGTCACATTCCATATGCCCAATTTGATGGCGAAGCTTGCGTGGATCTCGGATTTTATCAAACGACATTTTCTTAGTCCTCCTTCAAGGGTTCCCAAAAGAGAATATCAGTAACTGAGCCTTCCCGTTCTTCAGGAGGCTTCCAGACGGCTTTCACTCGCATCCCTACATCAATTTTTTCAGGTTCTACGTTTCCCAGTAAATGGAGAAGACCAACTCCTGGGCTAGCCCCGTCGAGGTCGATTACAGCGACTAGAATAGGGTCCTGGATGCGATTTGCATCTGCATCTAGATAGGATAATGAGAACGTGTTCACTGTCCCAGTATCCTTGACATACACCCACTCAGCAGTTGCAACAAAACATTGTTCGCAAAACATTCGTGGAGGCACGATGATCCGTTCACAGCGACGGCACCGTCGACCTATGATGCGGCCTTCCTTAAGTTCATCGAGGAATCGACCGTAAGCAATCCCTGCGCTCCACGCATACTTTGCGTTTGGACGCCATTCAAATGTAATGACTTTGTCAGATTTGAGTTCCTTTCCCGAAAGTGGTGTTCCTGGCATTTCTTTCATGTTTTTGCTCATTGTAGTCCCTCCTTAACTATCCCTCTTGAAGACGCAGACTGTACCGACCTGCATCAAATCTCCCCATGCTTGGCAGACACCTGTTTCTGCCTTGGGGACTTGTCGCTTACCAGCTTCGTCGCGAAGTTGCCAGAAAGCCTCACAGCACTTCATCAACCCAGCCGCAGCAATCGGATTCCCAACACCAAGCAACCCGCCCGATGGACAAATTGGAAGATCACCATCCCGGGCGGTGACCCCTTCCACTGTTAACTTTGGAGCCTGACCCTTTTCAGCAAGCAATAACCCTTCAGTATGATGCAGTTCCTTGTACGTGAATGGATCATATGGTTCAGCAAAGCTAACTTCTTTTGGTGGATTGTTAATTTTTGCCATTTTATAAGCCATTTTTGCAGCTTCGGCAACATATTGTGGGAAATAGAGGTCACGGTTAGTCCAATATGCGCTGTCAAGGGACCAGCCTACACCATCAATCCAAACTGGTGCATCGGTGTATTTACGTGCAATATCTTCTGAAGCAAGGATGAGAGCGGCAGCGCCATCACTAGGCGGGCTGATGTCAAGGCGATTGACAGGATAGACCATGATTTCAGAGTTGAGGACATCCTCAACCGTGATTTTAGCAGCAAGTTGAGCACTTGGATGGTCGAGAGCGTTTCCCTTGTTTTTAACGGCGACTTGGGCGATGTGTTCTTTGGGGATATTANNTAGCGGTGCATTTCGAGGGCGAATATCCAGACAAGGTTGGGATTGAGAGGTCGGCTAATGATTGGATCCCAAATGGAACGAAAAGCGGTTTGAGGGTGGGGGAAGCATGGACTCATTTTCTCTTCACAGACAACAAGGCAAGTATCATGCATGCCAGAGGCGACGTGCCACCAACCTCCAATGGTGGAAAAGACACCTGTGCCCCCACCAACGTAGACGCGCGTATAGGGTTTTTTTGTAGCGCCTGCACCATCTAAGAGATTTTCGGATTTCATGTGAACGCCGTCGAAGGCATCAGGAGCTGTTCCCATGACGACACTGTCAATTTCATTTCGAGTCATACCAGCAGATTCGAGCGCCATATTTGAGGCAAGAAAGGAAAGTTCTTTTCCCGATTCTTTAAGACGTCGTCGAAAGAGCGTAATTCCAGCGCCAATCACGGCTACACGTTTTTTAATGTTCATTTTTTCGTCCTCCAAGCTATATTTCGTTGCTTAATACGGCGACACAACCGCTTGCTGTGGGAACCCCTCGCCAACTTTGAGCGAGCGCGGTTTTCGCATTTTTGATTTGTCGTTTCCCTGCATGACCGCGTAGTTGTAGGACACATTCAAGGACGGATTGCAATGCAGAACCTTCAAGAAGGTTACCTGCTCCAAGTCGTCCACCAGATACATTGACAGGAAAAGCGCCATCCTGATTGAATTCGCCGGCTTCTACAAGTTTACCGGCTTCGCCAGGTTCGCAGATTTGGAGAGCTTCAAGATGTTGAAGTTCTTTGAAACTGAAATAGTCGTCTACTTCCGCCAAATCGATTTCCTTTCTGGGGTCCTTTATTCCCGATCGCTTATATGCACGATTTCGTGCAAGATTCGTATATTCCGCCGCACTCCAGTCACGGGCTTCGAGCCACGGCGTATCAGAACACCAACCCATCCCCTTAATCCAGATGGGATAATCTGAAAGTTCTTTGGCTCTCTTTTCTGAAGCCAAGACCATCACAATCATACCATCAGCAAGTGGGCTAATATCGCGTTGGGTGAGAGGATGAGAAACCATCGTGGAATCGATGACCTCATCGATCGTCATATCAGCAGGAAATGCCGCAAGAGGGTTATTCATGGCGTTACGTTTGTTTTTTACAACCACAGTTGCGCATTGTTCCCGTGTTGTTTTGGTCTCATGCAAATATCGTTGCATTTCTAACCCCGCAATGAAGTAGGGGTGGGCGTCGAATGCACGATTAAAGACAGGGTCTAATGCATGGGTCAAAATACCATCAAAGGTGAGCATGTCTGAGGCTTTACTATGAGCCTCAACTGCCACCACATCAAATAGTCCGGTTTCAATTTGCATTACACCGTTCGCTAGTGCGAGCAAACCGTCACCACCAATCGTACACACAGAGCGTAATACTGCACCGAGTTGGTCAGGTACAAACTCATCGAAGATAGAGTATCCTTCCCAGTAGTCTTCTGCAGCAGTGAGAAAGCTGCCTATGTCTTCACGAGCGTTAACTCCTGCATCAGCATAGGCTTTGACTGCTGCTTCGAACATTTGCTCTTTAAATGAAATGTCAGGCGAAGTGGAACGAAAATCTGTGTGTCCGACACCGACAATGGCTACAGTCAAGTGAAGTCCCTTCACATTTCAATCGATTGAAGCAGCGACATGAATAAAGTCCATGATGTTGCCTCAAAGTGGATTTGATTGAAAAGTAGTTCCTCAAAAGCCTTCCGCAATAAAAGTGATATCTCCTCTCATATATTGTAAGTATTCTCTGAGATGCAACAAAAATGCTTTAAACCTAGCTCTTTTCCTTTGCGTGGTAACTCTATTTTGAGGTTGATGTGTATGGTTGATCCGCGAATCAAAGAACATGCTCGAATTCTAGTTGAGTATTCGACCAATGTCCAAGCGGGTGAGATGGTCTACATCATCTCTGACTTGGATGCACACCCTCTCGCAGTTGAGGTTGTAAGAAAAATTGTAGAGCGAGGTGCGGCTACGATGACAATTATGGATTCATCTGAAATTAGTCGAGCCTATATGGACACGGCCACAAATAAGACCTTAGACTTGTTTCCGAAGCACCAGATGGAAGCTATCAAAGCTTCCGATGTTTTAATTCGATTGCGATCCCCGGGGAATACACGGGCTTTCGCCGGTATTGATCCAAAACGCCTTATGCGACGACAAAAAACAACGAAGCCTATCTCAGAAGAAGTCCTAACTAAGCGATGGTGTTTGACACTACACCCTAACCAAGCACTTGCCCAAGAGGCGAAAATGAGCCTGACTGATTATCAAAACTTTGTCTATGGTGCAACACTCCTGGATTGGGAAAAAGAAGCAAAACTCATGCGCAGATTACGTGATAAGCTCCAAGAAAACTCAACTATCCGATTCATTGGAAAAGACACTGACCTGATGGCTTCCACTAAAGGTCGCATATGGGTTGCATCAGAAGGCACCAATAATATGCCTAGCGGTGAGGTGTTTACGAGTCCCGTCGAAAAATCTGTTGAAGGACACATCTATTTCGATATACCGTTCCTTTATGCGGGAGTGGAAGTTCAAGGGGTTCGATTGGAATTCAAGAACGGAAAAGTCATTAACCATTCTGCAGAGAAAGGACATGATGCATTGGATGCCGCAATCAACGCGGATGACCGGGCACGGTATCTAGGAGAAATGGCAATAGGGACAAATCGAGGAATCCAGCAATATACCTTGAACATGCTATTCGATGAAAAAATTGGTGACACTATCCATTGTGCTTTGGGGAATGCTTACCCCGAATGTAAAGGCACCAACAAAAGCGCAGTTCATGTTGATATTATCAAAAGTATGAAGGATGATGGCAAAATTCTTGCAGGTGATTTTATCATTTACGAGAATGGTAAATATTTCTGGGAGTAGTAAGCACCACCATTGAGAGAATATTTTCAATTCTTTCATAAGAATCTACAGATAAGTACGCCTTTTTAGAGAACTAGCATGATACTCCCTGCGATTCTATGACGTTTCAGGATTTGGTGCTCCTTAGTGTCGACTACGACGTCGTGCAATAGCAGAGCTTTCAATCTAAAACCGCGTCAATTTTATAAGTAGAAAACAAAAAAGAAAACAGTCTTACGAAAAGCATAATAGGTAAAACCCCTTCGAGAATAAACTTACCATTTTGTGACCAATATCTAAAATTAGCTATGTAAATTCAATGGGATGATGAGATGGGAAGAAACGGTGGTAAGAAAGTCGTCCTTACCGCATCGGTTGCTGAAATGGCGGGATGGGATGCTGATCCATTTCTAGCGTTTGCAGGCGGATTTCCTGGTCGCCTCTTCCCAGCTTTTATGCTAAAACGAATGTATAAGCCAGATACCCCAAATAAGGATTATTCGACTCCGTTTGCCCCTTATGGTCTTCGGAAAATCGAAGCCGCGCTCTTAGAAAACGGTTTCGATGAGGACTCCGTAATAACTGTTCATCCCCAACAACTCAAACGTGCTATGGGACCGAACACCAAAGTTGTAGGTATATCAAGTATGGATCCATTAGGAATGGCTTATGTTAGTGTTACCTATTCTTCTCTTACAGGTCTTGGAAACGTTCCCGCAACAGGTCTAGAGTTTTGGCGGCTATCCCAAAATCCACTCTTCAAAAAATACAAAGTTCCTCGCATTCTTGGTGGTGCAGGATCTTGGCAACTAAAAAACCCGAAGCTCCGCAAGGAATATGGATTCGACTGCCTCGTTTTGGGAGAAGCTGAAAATGCTGCTGCAAAGCTATTTGAACAGGCAATTCGTGGCGAAAAATTGCCTCCAATAGTAAAAACAGAACGCCCTGCAGATAAGGATATTCCTGCCATTAAGAACGGCGCAATATATGGAGCGGTCGAAATCTCAAGAGGTTGTGGGAGAGGTTGCCAGTTCTGTTCTCCCACAATGAAATACCGAAGAACCTTTCCCATTGAAAAAATTCTCCAAGAGGTTCGAGCGAACCTCCGTTGCGGTGCCAATATGATTCTTTTAAACACCGATGATGTTTTTCTATATGGGTCAAAAGAACGCTTCCTTCCGAACCGGGAAGCTGTCGTTAGTGTCTACAAAGCCGTTTTGGACGAGCCTGGCGTTAAATATATTCAAACAGCACATGCGTCCCTAGCTCCAGCAATAATTGATCCTCAAATGGTTCATGAAATTTCAGAAATAATTGGTGATAGATGTCGGTATAAGTATCATGGGGATCCTGTTGTTACTGTAGAAGTTGGAGTTGAGACGGGTAGTCCACGCTTGATGCAGGAACATATGCGAGGAAAAGCCTTACCATATGATGTCAGCCAATGGCCTGAAATCGTTTGTGAAGCTTATGGTATTCTTAATGATGCAAACTGGGTGCCTTTATGCACATTAGTAACAGGATTACCGAAGGAGAAAGAAGAAGATGTCCTGCATACTCTCGACTTAATTCATCGTATGAGACGTTTCAAAACCTTCTTTGTACCTCTGTTCTTTGTCTCTTTGGAAGACTGTGCATTACGAAAGGAAAAAACTTTGAATCTCCGGCGTTTAACAGAATTACAATGGGAAATGTTTGTTGAATGTTGGGATCATAATCTTCATCACTGGCGAGATATTTGGCTGGGTGATATCAAGGACACCTGGATCAACCGGCAAATCATCAAACTTGTGGGTGGTTTCCTTTACCTAAGCTACTACCGGTATAAGCATGGTGGCAAATCGAAGCGGATGCTTACTCGCATAGCGGGCATCCTAGGAAAAGACTATCGTTTTCTACTTCCCTTCGAACATCCCATGGGCGGCGAACTTCCTGATTCCCTCAAACAACGCCATACGAAACGACTAAGCATATTACCAGTTGTACCCGGAAGCGACGATGTTCCTCGTGCGCTGCATTATGCAAACCATGAAGTTCAGTATCGTCAACGCGTATAGGTGAATCATTTTAGTTTTCGAATTGCTTCAACTATAGCAGTTAAAGTTTCACCAGCTTCCGCAATAAATACAAGATCAGCTTCTTTGTCAAAAGGTGTTGGTTCCTGATTGATGATAATAAGTTGTGCACCACTTTGCCGTGCAATTGACGGAAGAGAGGCAACAGGGTAAACCACCAGATAAGATCCGATTGTTAGCATCAGCTGACACTGTCTTGCCGATTCAATTGCAGAAGCTAACTCATTTTGCGGGAGAGCTTCCCCAAAAAACACGGTATCTAGTTTAACTAGACAACCACAAGTGGGACACATAACAGGAATTTGCCGTTTCTTCATAGCTTTTTCCAAGTATTTACGATCAACTTGGAATTGACAGACAGTGCAAGTGCCACTGAATAGGCTTCCATGAACTTCAAGCACACACTGACTACCACCACGTTGATGAAGACCATCCACGTTTTGAGTTATTACACAGTCTAAAAGCCCCATTTTCTCCAGTTCTGCGAGCTTCAAGTGAGAAGTGTTAGGCTTTGCATTCAAGATAGTAGGCGCTAATTCTAGCGCCATTTCCCACCAAGCCTTCGGGTTGCTAAGAAAACCGTTAATACTGGCAAACTTTGCGGGATCAACTTTTGTCCAAAGACCATCAGCCCCTCGAAAATCAGGAATCCCACTTTTCGTGGAAACTCCTGCACCTGTCAGCGCAACAGTAGATTTTGAACCTAGTATCATTTGAGCTGCTTGTTCAATACGATCTAGGGTCATTGATTATCACCGATACAGGAGGGCAAAGGTATGGTGAGTCATAAACCTGTGGGTGTTTCGATGGCAATACAAGTTATAACTGTTAAAAGAACTGTTTAGGCAAGGTGTAGCTGAATTGGATACTACAGAACTTGTGATGGCAATTGATGTTGGTACAAGTGGGACACGAACAGCGGTGTTTAGTGCGAAAACCGGAAAATTAGTTGCACAAGCCCATCAAGAGTATTTTTCCATGTTTCCACGACCAACATGGGTTGAGCAAGACGCCGAGGACTGGTGGCGAACTACATGTCGCACCGCAAAGACCACTTTGAAAAAATTAGGCAACCAGGCAAATAAAATCGCTGCTGTAAGTATAACAAATCAGCGTGAAACAATAGTACCTGTTGACCTAAAAGGTATACCACTTCACAACGCATTAGTATGGCAAGACCGACGAACAACGCCTCAATGCCAACAAATTAGAAAAGAACTCGGAGCAGACACTGTATACTATGAAACTGGACTAACAATTGACCCATATTTTTCAGCACCGAAGATTCTCTGGTTTAAAACGGAAAAACCACAACTTTTTCAAAAAACCCACAAATTCCTACTTGTTCACGATTTCATCCTACAACGATTAACCGGAGAGTTTGCAACAGATTATAGTAATGCGTCTCGAACGATGCTCTTCGCTGTACAAAAGATGGAATGGTCCAACCCAATTTGCGATCAGCTTGAAATCCCCAAAAATAGGCTTCCCGAAGCCCATCCATCGGGTACTAAAATTGCGGAAGTCACACCGAAAGCAGCAAAAGCAACCGGGCTCCCTAAAGGGCTGCCGGTTATTATTGGAGGGGGTGATCAGCAATGTGGAGCAGTTGGTGTCGGTGTAGTCAAACCAGGTCGTGTGAAAGCCACTATTGGAACTGGAACCTTCATTTTAGCCTTTGAAGAAAACCCGCTATTTGACCCACAACGACGACTTCTTTGTAGCTGCCACGCTGTCCCCAATCGATGGGTTATTGAAGCCAGTATTTTCACTAGCGGTATTATCTACCGATGGTTTCGAGACGAATTTGGACAGGAAGAGAAACAGCTTGCCAAGTTGTTGGATACAGATGCATACGAGCTAATGAATGACCAGGCAAAGCAGTCTCCACCTGGAGCAAGAGGGATAATATTATTACCGCATTTTGTGGGTGCAGGGGCACCATATTGGAATCCAGACGCACGGGGTGTAATCATCGGACTTGCTTTAGGGCATTCACGTTCAGACATTATCCGGGCAATTATGGAGGGAACCGCCTTTGAAGTTCGGCGTAATCTCGAAATTATGCAAAATATCGGAATATCGTTGAAAGAACTCCGCCTTACAGGAGGAGCAACACGAAGTACAATATGGAATCAAATTCAATCGGATATCACTCAATTGAAAGTGCAACGTAGTCTAATAGAAGAAGCAACTGCATTAGGAGCAGCCATTCTTGCAGCCACAGGTAGTGGCATCTACCAAAATGTAACCCAAGCGGCTGAAGCTATGGTCACTGTAGGTGAAAACTACCAGCCAACACAGGAATTGGCAAACCGCTATAATAAGCTCTATAGGGTTCAAACGGAGATCTACCAAGCTTTGGAGAAAGCAAAGATTTTTTCTCAACTGGGCACCTTGGACTCTTGAGAGCATATGGCAAAACTTCAACTTAGATACGGTCAAGACTATATCCAACTGAATATTCCCGATGATAATATCGGTGAGATTATTCAACCTCGCAAACAAAAAGCCTCCAAGGATATTGCGGGTTCACTTCGAAATGCCTTGGAAACACCAATGGGCATTACGTTGACTGAAACCATAGCAAATCGTAGAGTTTGTGTTTTAGTTGAAGACGGAACACGAGCAGAACCTCACGAAATCATCATTGAAGAATTAACCTCTCATTTTAAACCGGCAAAGGATCTAATCTTTATTATTACAACAGGTTCTCATGAAGCTAATAGCAAACGTAATCAGGAGATTATTCAAGCCATCCACAAAAGCTGTAAAACAAATGAACTCGACGCCTATCGTGTATTAGTTCATGATGCACTTCAATCAACTTGTAAGTTAGTGGGAACCACTAGTCGAGGAACCGAGGTTCGAGTTAACGAAGAAGTATTTCAAATGGAAGCTTTTGTCGTTGCAGCTGACATGAAAAACCATTATTTTGCGGGCTATTCAAACGCCCTCAAGAATTTTTTACCTGGTATTTGTGATTTCAATACCATTGAATCTAATCATAGTCTTGCATTGGAACCCGATTCCACGTTTGGAAGACACCCGTTGCACCCGAATCCTACTCGCCGAACTAACCCAGTGGCAGAAGATATGCTTGAGGGAATGAATATGATTCTCGCTGACAGACCCGTCTTTCTTCTAGCTATGGTAACGAGCGGCCCTTATATTATATGGTCAAAGAGTGGGAAAATGCAACCGGTCACTCGTGAAGGCTTCCAAGTTATTGACAATACTGCTTCCTTCACTGTTCCTGTAACAGATCACATTGTCGTCACGCCGGGCGGAAATCCTCAAGATGAGAGTCTTTACAACGCGCAACGAGGATTAGAACTTACCAAGAACGCAGTTCGAGATAACGGCGAGGTTCTTCTTTTAGCTGAATGTCCAAAAGGAATAGCACCCACTCCAACCGCCCGCGAATTCTTCTATGATTATCTTATCATGCCACTTCCAGAAATGATGTCCAAAATTCAGAATAACTATCGACTCTACACACACAAAAGCTGGAAATTTGGAGAACTAATCCAGCGCTTACGTCATGTTTGGCTATACACAAGCCTAGATAAGATACAGGTAGAAACGGCTCATATTTCCTATGCACCGAACCCCCAAAAGATTGTCGACTCTTGGCTCCAAAACGATTCAGCAGCAAAAATCCATGTCTTTCATGAAGCAAACAAAATTGCTGTTTATGCAAGAGAGTAATATGGATACTAGAAAAAGTAGGCATTCAAGATTAATTGGAATTTATCCCGACTTAAAGTATTTCAGAAGGAAATGTTAAGAACGCTTTCTCTACATTATACTCTGAAACAATCCTGGGAGTCTATTGATATGCCTGTCGTATACACCTATTGCGAAAAATGTAAGGCATATATTGCGATAGACGTCCCGCCCAATATCATTGAACGACAAAACGTCTTTCCATTTCCCTACTCTTACGTCCATGGAGAACCGGCCCATGTAATTACAATTTACCTTGACCAAGATCTCGTTGAGCGTGGCCACGAAGTTTCCGAAATCCATGCAGGTAATCAAGTAGAGGCTAAACAAACTCAGCCAGGCACAACCCCTCAACCTACTGCTCCACCAACTACTCGGATGGTCGGCACAAAAAGTCATCGGATTGTTCCTCGTGTTGTCGCAGATTTGGAAAAGCAAAAACTGTCGATTACCGAATTCCGCATGCTTAGTTTATGTGATGGAAAAACAACGCTCCAAGAAATTGCAGATAAAATGGGGCTACAGTTTTTTATCGCTATGCGAATGCTTTTAGACCTTCAAAAGCGGGGACTTGTGGATTTCGAAAAACGCGTATAACGCTAATAATAGGAACGAATGATTCATAACGCTAGTTATAAGATACGAATAATTGGTGAACTAATATGGGTGTCAAAGGTTGGATCGGTTGGCATTTTAAGATGCAAAAAACCTCACTAAATGCATTTCAAGCCTTGGTTGCAGCAGTTGTAGACGACGTCCTTCTTAATAGTAAGGGGGATGTTAATTTAGCTAACGAGAAACTACTCCGGCTGGGTAACGCAATGGCTGAAACCTTGTTGTTTGAATACAGCGACACAATTGGAAAACATGCAACCACTTTTGATGGTTTTCTTGACACATTCACTTTGGCAACTCGCGTAATGTTGGGGAAAGCCTTTGATAACGCATACTATGATAAGGCCGAAAGGAAAATTGTCTATGTTTTTAATGATTGTCCAATTTGTGAAAACATTCGGATGTCAGATGAATTTCATGGTTTGAAATACTGCAATATTTTAAGTGGAGTATTTCAACACGTCCTGACTCTCCGCGGGTTCAACAGCGAATGCGAAGAAGTCCAATGTAAAACGTGGGGCGCCGACAGCTGTATGTGGGAACTCCGAGAGAAATAGTGATCTTCCTACACCATCGCGTTGTCTACATAGGTTGGTTTTACAGCAAAAGAAGAAAGTTTGATAAGTTATCCAATGCCAGAGACACGGTGAAGTGAATGCCGTGTCCCATAAAACTTCAGCTATTAGCGGATTTTACCGTCTGTCTGTTTCAGAGCGGGTGAAAAAGCTTCGAGCTTTTGCGGACCTTAGCGACGAAGAAGTTTCACTTTTGGAAGCATTCGGGGCCTTGGATGCGGCTACCGCAGATCGGATGATTGAGAACGTCGTGGGCTCATATCCATTTCCTCTTGGCATTGCAACGAATTTTCATATTAATGGTCAAGATGTTTTGGTTCCCATGGCATTAGAAGAACCTTCTGTTGTGGCTGCAGCATCAAACGCAGCAAGAATGACGCGAAAAACCGGAGGGTTTACTGCAAGTACCACTGACCCCGTGATGATTGGACAGATTCAGGTAGCAGATATTCCCAATGTTAGGGCCGCTCAAGAAGCTATTATTGCCCAGAAAGTAAATTTGTTAAAGTTTGCCAACGCTCAAGACCCTGTGCTGGTGAAGTTTGGAGGAGGAGCTCGTGATTTACAGGTCCGTCTTTTAGATACTATGATGGGGCCGATGATTATTGTTCATCTTCTTGTTGATGCACGTGATGCAATGGGAGCAAATGCTGTAAATACGATGTGTGAAGCATTGGCTCCATTGATCGAAGAATTAACTGAGGGGAAGGTGTATCTACGAATTCTTTCGAATCTGGCAGTCTACCGACTCGCAAGAGCTGAAGCAACATTTCCAGCAAAGGCATTAGGTGGTTCTAGTGTTATAGAGGGAATTTTGAAAGCATATGCTTTTGCTCAGGCAGATCCCTTCCGTTGTGCCACTCATAACAAAGGGATCATGAATGGAATTGATGCTGTCCTCTTGGCGACAGGACAAGATTTCCGTGCAGTTGAAGCAGGAGCTCACACTTATGCAGCAACACGAGAAGGAGGCTACCAATCACTTACTCATTATGAAAAAACATCTGAAGGCGATTTACATGGAACCATTGAGCTCCCTCTGGCAGTTGGGTTGGTGGGTGGAGCAACCCGAACTCACCCAGTTGCGCAGTTATGTGTGAAGATATTAGGAGTAAAAACTGCAACAGAGCTTGCACAGGTTATTGCTAGTGTTGGTCTTGCACAAAACCTTGCAGCCCTTCGAGCCCTTAGCCAAGAAGGCATTCAAACTGGTCACATGAAGCTTCATGCCCGTAATATTGCTGTTGCAGCAGGAGCCGAGGAAAAAGAAGTCGATCAAGTAGCTCAGAAGATGATTGGTGAAAAACGAGTTCGATTTGATCGAGCACAAGAAATTCTCGCGGAACTCCGAAAGAAAAAAGCTTGACACAACAATTTCTTATACACCTCACACCCTCATATTTAGTAAATACGCACAACGTGTGGCTGCACAAGCGTAATAGTCACTCTAGCGGTGATACAATAAATGAAGCAATACCTTGGGATGATTGAAATCCTTGGCGAAGGAGGCGAAATGCAACCTCTTCATTGGAATCCCAAACACCTTGTCGATGGACGAGCCATTCTCATAGTCGATGAAGCCGAAGGCATTGTATGGGTGTGGCTGGGTCGAGGAACATCTATGCTGCAACGAACCACTGCACTTCGTCAAGCTCGTTTTATAATGAAAAACGGAACACATGTTGACAAAATCCATTATGGGACCAAATGTACTAATTTCATCGAAATACCGGGTGATTTGAAGAACCCAAAGGCATCCCTTCTACAAAAACGTCTTGAGGAGAATCCTAAGACCTCAGATTATCTTGTTGTTGTAGAGGAAGAGGATCCAATTTCAACCTTTGAAGAATCATTCCAAGACAAAGTTGAAGTTATTGAGCAAACAATCGTCCCTGAACCCGTTAGACAAGTAACTCCAATTCGTCGCCGAATATTGACTTATGAAGAACAACTAGCTACAAAGGTGCTTTTCGCAATGACTGACTGCTATGGCCAAGCCACGATGAACCCGATTGGTCCAAACGAGTTTCTGGTTTCCGTGCTTCGCCTACAAATGCGGTTCTATTGTCAAGGGGACGCAATTCTTTTTTCGCAGATTCGAGCGACAGCGCAGGAAGATATTGATGCCTTTACACGGTGCTTTGGCCAGCAACTTCAACTTACTTCAGATGGACAAGTATACATAGGGTCCACATTAGCAACTCTTGAGCCCATAACCTCAGCTGAAGAAAAACCCGGTTCTGTTGTAGACTCCATGCGTAGGCAATTATTTCAGATAAGTCAAAATACGAAAAAAGAAGAAGAGGGCGACTCAGAACTAACAAAAAGTGAAAAGGAGCGGTCTGAAGAAAAAGAAAAGAAAAGTGGATCTTCAGATTTCGATCTTTTTAGTTAGTCTCGCTTTATTCTTTGACACTCGAAGAGGAGCAATTCGCATTGGAATTATCCATTCATGGAGCGGGACAAACCGTTACAGGGAGCCTTTATAAGATTAAGACCAAGTCTACATCGTTTCTAATTGATTGCGGACTCTATCAGGGAAAGTCTGTAGAGCAATATCAACGGAATCATGTCTTTACATTCGATGCCTCCAGAATAGATTTTGTGATTTTATCCCATGCACATCTCGATCATTGTGGTCGACTGCCAATTCTTAGCCGTTCAGGTTTTCGAGGACCCATCTACGTGTCAGCAGCTACTTCTGAACTTTGTTCAATGCTTCTCAGAGATGTGGCAGATAGTGAAGAAGAGGACGCTGCTAGAGCGCGTTCATACCAACAAGCACGACAAAACAACCATGCGTTTGCTACCAAACCATTATTTTCAAGACAAGATGCAGAACGAACTATCAAACAGTTGCGAATTGTTAATTATGGAGAAAAAACCACCCTCCGTGGAAATGTGACTTTACGATTTCGAGATGCCGGTCATATTCTGGGATCATCAATTATCGAAACATGGATTGAAGAACGAGGAAAGGTTATCCACTTGGTTTATACAGGAGATGTAGGGCGAAGAAATACACCGATTATCCGGGATCCTGATTTTCCAACTGCGGCAACATATCTTCTCTGTGAGTCCACATACGCTAATCGCGCTCATGAACCATTCTCAAAAACCATTAAACGCTTTGAACGAATAATCATCAAAGCACACCGTCATCGAAGCCATATCTTAGTGCCAGCTTTTGCCATTGGTCGTACCCAGGCACTAATCTATTCATTGAACTTGCTTGTGGAAAATAGACGTGTTCCTGTTATTCCAGTTGCAATTGATTCGCCCTTAGCTATCAAGGCAACAGAAATCTTCAAACGCCACAAAGAATGTTTTGACAAAGAAACATGGAACCTCATTAGATCTGGAGACGCCCCCCTTGATTTCAAGGGTCTTCAATATATTGAGAGACAATATGAGAGCGATAGACTAAGTCAACAACTTGGCCCAATTATGATAGTTGCAGGTTCGGGGATGATGAACGGTGGGCGGATTCTCCGACACCTTTTTCGGCGGATCGAAGATAGAAACACTCACCTAATGATCATTGGGTTTCAAGCTCCAGGAACTCTCGGTCATCGTATTGTTCAAGGTGCAAAAAATGTCACGATTTATAGACGAAAAAAGCGTGTACGCGCGCATATTGAACGTTTGTATGGCTTTTCCGCTCATGCCGACAAGCGTGAATTACTAGGATTTTTGTTTTCCCTCAAAAGAAAGCCGCCACAAACCGTTTTTTGCATTCATGGAAGCCCAAGAGCCTGTAAAGCTCTTGCAAATACTGCCAAACGGCTTTTTCGATCACCCGCAATAGCTCCAAGAATTGGAGATCGATTTATTCTAGCGTGAAAAACTGTAGGTAGGTTTTAGGCATGGGTTGAGACTTTTTCCACACGTAACCATGGATTTTGTCGGGTGAATTCAAAAAGCGATTGGGTGAACCGTTCGAGATCATCAAGTTCAATGACAAAATGGTATCGTCCATCTCCCAGAGGTAATTTGCTAATTATTCGTCCATGTTGGTTGAGAAGCAGATTAATCCAACCGGTTTTTGTCGCATTTTCTTCGCGAGTGGAACCTCTGTAAGAAAGCGAAATGTTTGCTTTCATGATTAAACCTCACTTACGTGTAGTTCTTTGGCAATTGAGCCGACTTAAACCTTTCCAAAATAGCCTTTGGCGACTTGTTCAAGTTGCTTAGCCTGAAAAAATTTATTTGATTGATAAACGAGCGGCGCGAAAATAGTGAGTTACGAAATCATAGGCAAAATCAAAGCCCCAGAATGCAATGGTATGGATAAAGGTCAATAAACCAAAGAAAGGTAGTATTAGTACAACGATTTTCAACAATGGACGACGAGCAATTATCCAACGAAAGAGAGGGGACTGAATCTTGGAGGCCGTTGAGTGGAGTAACTCATCTATTATTGAAGCAAGAAAGATTATGATGATTGTCTGAAGAATGAAAAATAAGTTAACAAAGTCAATGATTCGAAAAATACTGAGAGGTAATATGGCGAAGGTTAGGACAAAGAAATAATTGTTGTTAACTTTACGGGTGACAACTAATCCCATGATTATTCCTATGGCGAGGGCGGCAGTGAAAAGATCATAGTAGACCCAGAGATTTACAAGAACTACAAGCGTGACTGTCACCAACCAAAGCAATGTTTGGTGTGACTGGAATCCATTTGGATGATCTGCAGCTTGGTCAAGAAGTTTGATACCTGCACCAATGAATGAGTATGACAGTATCAATGTAAACGCAAAAAAAAGTGAGCTCATTATCTCGTGCCCGTGTTCAATGATGGATTAGCCGGCGAGGTTTTTGAGTTCTTGTGCGACCAATTGTTTATACTCTTTAGGAGTTTTAGAATCCCATTTAAAGGTTAGTTTGCCTTTGCTTCTTTTCATCTTGTGAGTGAGACCATCGATGCTTTCGATGGAAACTTCTTCTGTATCGCCTTTGCTACGGTATTCGATATGGACCTGATGATGAACTCGAATGATTGCCATTAAAGCCGCTTCAAAATCAAGTTTGGTCGCCTTTTTGGTTGATGTGGGCTTAATTGGTGTAGCGGGTTCTTGTGGAGCTGTAGTTTCTGCAGCGGCAGGATCACTTGTGAGCACAGGAGCCGAGGGAGCGGTTCCTTGAAGGAGACCCACAATGAGTGTTCCTTTAGGATTTGGCACGATACTGATTTCCATTGGAGATTCCAACAAAGCGATGAGATTATTGTAGTTGTTTGATGTGGTTGGATCTTCTAGGCTGTCTTGGTCGAGAAGAATAAGGGAATATCCGCGTCCAAAGGTTTCATCCCCGATTCGTTGACCTTCCGTGGTGATTTGTTCCGCTTTTGCCTTAGCTGTTCGTCGTTTATCGTATTGAACTCCACTGCCCATCCAAAACCAAAGAGCGTTATTTTGCTCATCAACGACAGCGACACAAACATCACCCCGTAGTTTTTTAGCACCAGGACGAATTGATCGGACAAAACCTAAGCCACCAATTTCTAACATTACCAGCCGTGTCATCTGCATTATACTCCGTTAGGTTATATTGAGTTAGAAACACATTTTTTGAAACGACTCTGACAGTTTATTCATCACCAAACCATGGGAGGAGAAGCGTTTTTGTCAAAATCTGCTTTAGAATTTGTAACCGCATTTATTAAGTTGACTCTGCACATGCACCGGCGAGAATATCTAATATAGTTTTTGCAAAAAAAGGATAATCTTGGTATGCTAAAGGTCTGCAGCGGCTAGTCGGTCACGAAGAAGACCAAGTATATCACTTCGTCTTCCGCGAAAATCATATCGCTGTAGAAAGTGAACCGAACTTTGACTGACCTCGACTTGACAAATGATACCATCTGGATCTTCTATTGAGTAGCGAGTGCCATCTTCAATTTTTGTAGCACTAACGTAGCACATTGGAAAAAAGTCAAGAATTGAAGAGATGAGAATCCCGACCCGAATCACTCCAAGATCTTGTAAATCACGGGAGGGTTGTGGAGCAATGATTTCGGAGCTAGATTTGGCTGGAGCTTCTTCAGCTACCGTTTCTGTAGGCACGATGGTTTTTTCAGCAGGCGCTTTGGAAGGAGCGGGTTCAGCTGGCGGAGGAGCCGTAGAAGGTGTTCCACTAAATCGGCCGAGTACACCTTCTGTGATTTTAAACTGTTGACTTAGCGTGTGAATTAATTGGTCATAGTATCCTTTGATTTCGGGATCGTCTAGGATTTCTCCATCAATAATTTCAATACTGGTAACATCTCGCCCAATTCTATACGGACCAAGCTGATAACCTGCGCTAACAAGTGACCGCGCTTTTCGTTGGGCTGCACGGCGTTCAACAAGAGTGGTTGTACCCCCTTGCCATAACCACACACGTTCTTTTAACTCATCAATAGCTATCACTATTCGGTCTTCTGTTAGAGCTTCAGTTGATAAGGGCAATGGTTCGATAATTCCTGAGGAAAACTCGAGAAGTAAAACAAATTTGTCAGCCATAGTTAATTACCCCGCTAGCTGCAATTTCCGAATAACAAATCACTTTTCTTTATTACTCTACAAGCACAATAAGCTTTCTTGTGGAGGGGTTGTGACCTGATACCCTGATTTTGTTACTGCGACGTTAATTTCACTTCGGACCCCAAATCGCCCTTTCAGATAGATCCCAGGTTCGACAGAGGTCAAAGTATTAGGGAGTAACAGTCTCGTTTCAGGCATCTCATAACTGTCTAAATTAGCGCCCTTTCCATGCGACAGTACATCGATGCTGTGTCCTGTGCGATGTAATATGCCCTCTTCAAAACCAGCCGCAATTATAATTTGTCGAGCCAGTTCATCCGGAACCCGAGCAGGGATGTTCGGTTTGATAGCAGCTTTTGCTACCTCTCGAGCTTCGACAATAGTATTCCAGACAGATTGAATTTCAGAAGGAACATGTGAACCTGTGAAAGCCATGTGTGTAATATCTGCATATATTTCATATTTTGCCCAAAGATCTATCATGAGTAATTGGTTCTTTTTAATAGGAATGTCGCCTGACGTATAGTGCGGATTTGCAGCATTGGCTTGTACTGCGACAATAGGACCTTCTATGAAACTCAATTTTTCTTTACCAAGCAAATCGTGCATGAATTTAGCAACTTGGTTCTCTGTTATGGATCCAACTTGATCTTTAACAAAGTCGAAAGTTTGTTGCATAATCTTAGTTAATGTCTTAGCAGCACGTTTGTGGCTAGTCATCTGTTCCGGTGTAAGCACTGAGTGAATTATTTGCATCAGATTTTCACCGGTTTTCCAGATCACATTTGGAATTGCCTGTTGGAGACGAATGTATCGACCAGTTGTGAGAACATCGGTTTGAGGGTTCTTTCCATAGTTTAACGCTATGTGTTCAAGTTCCTTTGTCTGTTCTTTTATAGACTGTACGAAGGATGCTTGGGTTCGAGCATCAATGGTTTGGATAGATGGGTGAATATCGATCAACTCATTGCTTTCAACAGGAGATTTGATAATGATAATGGGATCGGAGTTGGTGATAAGGATGGCATATAACCGTGAACGGGGTGTTAAGTCACCAAGTAGTGCTGTGCCGGTAGGATCTATTCCTCTGAAATCAATGATTAGCCAAGCATCTAAGTTGGAATCTTTCATGTATTGTCGGACGAGTTGGATTTTGTTGTCCATGTTCAACAAGGGTAGCGCCAATTATCTATCACCTTTTAGAAGTTCTTGTTTATGAGACCAAAAAGATTTAGGCGGGGCAGTTCTGTGCTACAAGAACTTTGTAACATATAACCAATTATACCGTGGATATTATGGCAGGAAATTCGACCTCTGAAAAAGATGAGTTTGGGGTTATCCTTGAACAGGTACGAAAGGTGCAAGCGGCGACGCGCGTATTGATACGTGCCATCAAAGATATGCGGAAAAAAGCTTGGGAATGGCGTACCAGAAGAGACGAATTACGATCTGAAACTCCTGTTGTTCATGAAGAAATGTCCAATCAACGTGCAAAAAGAGATGAACTTAACGCTGAAGTTCAACGACAAAAAAAGCTGCGAGATGAAGCAAATGAGGAGATCCAATTGCTACAAGAACAACTCCAAGAGTTACGCACACAGCGGGATAACCAGAGGGATTATGTGCCATTAAAGGAGTTACAGCGGCAATTTCAGGAATTAGAATGGAAACAACAAACGACTTCACTAACTGTTGATGAAGAACGGGAATTATTAGATGAAATGGAAAGGCTATCAAAAGCAATTGAAACTACGCCAAAAAATGAGTCGACGCTGATGAATCAATCTGATGAAATGCATCAATTGTGGCAGAAGATACAAGATATTCGAAATAGAGCCCAATCACATCACGAAAAAATGATTGCACTTGTAGACGAAGCCCAACAAACCCATCAAAGCATCGTTGATTTATCACAGGGTCTCGGTCCTGCACGAACGGAGATTGATGAAGCACATCAGATGTATGTCAAATGCCTTCAAGAGACAGATGAAATGCGAAACCGGTTAGAAGTATTGCAAGACCAAGAAAGAAAGCTAAAAACTCAATTAGATGCCATTCGAAAGGAGCGCATAACTTCTCGTCAAGAACGAGAAAAGGTGGCAATTGAGAAATTAGCCGAACAAGCGCGAGCAAAACAACTGGCGGGTCAAAAGCTCAGTATGGATGAGCTTCGTGCTCTAATGGAAACTGATGGATTAGAATAAACGAGTTATTGATCCGTTAGAAAGAGCGTTGATAGATAAAGTCAACAAGTGCTTCAAGTAGTTTAGTTGCTTTTTTGTTTGGAAAAGCCTTAAGTGCTTTTTTTGCATCGTTAACGAGTTGCTTTGCTTTCTTTTGGACGGTTTCACTAGCTGTAGTTTGTTTGAGGAGGGTTATCACTTTACCAACATTAGATTCTGTAGGAGTTGCTGAACGAAGAACATTGAGCACAAAAGCACGCTTTTTAGGGGAAAGTAGCGGGAGAGCATATAAAATGACAATGTTGCCAAGTTTGTGCTCATAAATATCCTTGCCTAATTTCTTACCAAGCTTTGCTTCTTCAGCGAAAAGGTCGAGCACATCATCCGCCATTTGGAACGCGATGCCAGCTTTCCATCCAAATTCCCGTGCAGCTTTTTGTAAATTTCTTGAACCCCCAGTGCAAATAACCCCAATTTCACATGCCGCCCGAATTAATGCCGCTGTTTTATAGCCAATCATGGTTTCGTAGTCAACTAAAGTGACATCACGGAATCTATGCTTTTCAGTATAATCTTCATCACTCGGTAATTGTTCGAATAGCACATCCAGCCGCTCCCCTTCAATTAGTTCACGAATCGTATCGGCAATAATCCGAGAGATTGCCAAATGGTTAGGAGACTGAAGGGAGCCTTCCTCGATTGCTTCACGGTAATGTGTTGAAGCCAGAATGCCAAAGTTAAGACCATATTTTTTCCATGTCGTTGGAAGATTGCGCCGAATATCAGCATCGTCTATGATATCGTCAAGAATGAGAGAGTAGTTATGTGTTAGCTCGACTGCCGCAGCAGATGATAAAGCTTCCTCGGTTGTTCCGCCTGTGGCCTGACAGAACAGAAGAGTCAGTGCGGGGCGGATGCGTTTTCCTCCAGCCTGAATCTGATGAAAAACTACTTCTTGGAAATCTTTTGAAGCATTTATGGCAAGAAGCTCATGCATTTTCTCATCCACTTGCGACCCAAGCGTTCCCAACACCTGCAAAATATCAGCCATCAAATTTCACCAGCGAATGCATGGTCAGCTCCTACAGTTTAGGACTTTAAGGTTTTTCCTAAACGAGGTTGCAGGCTAGACGCCAGATTAGTTTATTGAAATCGTTATTTTGATTACATTTGGTTAAGGCGTTTTGCCTGAACACAGAGAAATGTTGTAACAATTCGAGCAGCCGCAATTGCGGTTATCCCCTTGTCATATTGTGGTGCAACTTCGGTAATATCAAAAATCATTGCTCGAGGGGCGATAACCCGAAGGATAGTTAGGAGTTCGGAAGTAGATATTCCACCGGCTTCTGGGTTTCCAACCGCAGGAGCAAAAGCGGGATCTAAAACATCCATATCAACTGAGAGGTAAATGGGCGGTCCAGGCGGAATGGCGTCGTTAATTCGTTGAGCTATCTTGTTAACACCTTCTTTTCGAATATCATCACAGGTATAAAACGTAATTTTTTGTTCTTGAGCATAATCATATTCTTCTTTGGATACAGCTCTAACACCAATCTGGATTAAATGATCCGGGCCCAATTGTTCAACGATCCGTCGTTGTACACACGCATGAGAGAATTCTTTGTCTTGATAGCGATCGCGCAAATCCATATGGGCATCAAACTGAAGGAGAACAATATCGCGTGGAAGCGCGCGAACCGCAGCTAGGGTTAATGTATGCTCGCCACCAAGTAGGAGAGGTATTTTATCATGCTGAATTATTTGCCCAATGACTGATTCTACACTACGAAGCATGTTTTGGACTGAGGTGGGTTCGAAACTAATATCACCAATATCAGCGATTGGAAGAAGTGCGGCATCAACATTATTTTGTTCTTGGAGACAATAACTTTCTATCACGTGTGAGGCGTTTCGAATAGCGGCGGGTCCTTGTTTTGAACCTTGACGATAGGTACTAGTTTGGTCAAAAGGCACTCCTGCAAATATAAACGTAGCAACTGATGGCTCTATTGGCGCCCCAAAGAAGGTATTGACTACTGGTGAGACGCCTTGAACAAACATGATATCCCTCAAATGAATTGACGGTAAAACTGCTATTTGGGTCTTCCCTTCTCCGGTTTAGATGATTTGCTTTGGTAATTTAAGCTCAAGATCAGAAATTCGAGATTTTAGGGTGGAGGGGTTATGAAGTTCAAAATATAGTGCTTTGACAAACTCATCGGTAAGGTGAGCTTCTTGTGCGGCATTGAAAAAACCACAAACCAACCAGGCGCCTACTAAGTATGTAAATCCGTAAGGTGCCCACATTGGATCCTGCATAAAGGGTAAACGAGCTTTAGCGTATGCTTCTTCGTAAGCTCCAAGATCTTTGATGTATTCAACGACTTCGGATTCGTTACGCTGTTCTTGTTGGAGCATGACGAGAGCGTTGATTCCCACCGCACGGCGAAGGCGCATTAAATAGGAGGAAACAGTTTCGGGTCTGGTTAATGGGCGAATGGCACTCAAGATATCTGTACCAGCTTCGGCTAATCCCTCGGCAATGGTGCATTCGGGGCTATTGATTATTGCTATGGTTGCTTCGAGGTTATGAATTCCTTGCTGGTAGCCAGATTCTTGCTGGACAAGTTGGGTTTGATGTCCAGGATAGGTCTCATGTGTTACCCATTTCCAGATGTTATACTTGCTTTGGGGTAATTCAATATTAATTTCAATAATTGCCTGATAATTCCCTTGATAATAATTATAAGCACTCCAGGGTGCCTTGGGGACAGACCGGAACTGGACAGATTCTTCTTCTGGTAGCTTAAAGAGAAGTTGTTCAGTGGCTCGGCGGGCTTCAATTGCCGCTTCTTGTGCTAAGGGCACGACCTCGGCGCCAATAGTCAATGCCCGCTTCTGCCATCGTGTGGCCATTGTGGTGAGATCCCCTTTCAGGACCTCTTTTCTAAGTGCGCGATCTACTAAAGCGCTCAATTCATCGATGCGTTCGCTCGATATAGTGATAGGGTCAATATCTAATCCGACCCTTACCCTTTCTTCAAACGAGACCTTATCGTCAAGAACAATTTTCATAAGAAGGATTAATGCATCCAATTGTTTAGCCAAATATGATCTACGTAAGTTTTCCTGAATCCGTTTTTTCACCTTTCCTTGTAAAATGTTAAGTGATTTAATGAGGGAATCAGGGTCATCCAATTCTTTAGTAGGTTTGAATTCGGGTGGACCAAAATAATTATCGATAACAATGATGTTGTCTCCAAGTTGATTTTTAAGGAAATGCTCAACTTGGAATGCCATTCGTATGTAATCTTCTGCTAATTCATAGACATTTGATGACAAGGGATTACGCCTCAGGAAAGAGTTTGTGCATCAATTGTGTGGCAAGTTCAGTGAAAGCCTGGGCAACATTTCGCCCATCTAATGCACTTGTTTCAAAATATTTTCCTCGAATTCGGTCTGTGGCTTGTTTTGCTGCATATTCTGATACCTGGCGTTCTGATTCTAAGTCAATTTTATTTGCCAGAACTACCCTCACATAATCTTCGCCTAAAATTGAATTTACTTCATCTAGCCATTTAGATTCAATTGCGGCTGCAGAAGAAGCTCTCGTAATATCAAATACAAATATGACAGCATTGGATCCAGTGTAATACTTTTGTCTAAGGGATTGAAATCGCTCTTGCCCCCCGGTATCGAATAATTGTAATTTTAGTTTTCGTCCTTTTACATCAATAACCTTTGTTACAATATTGACACCGATAGTGGGTTTGTAATCATGATCAAACTTGTTTTCGGCAAACCTCCGAATTAAACAGGTTTTTCCTACTCCCCAATCACCAACAATTACAGCTTTCACAACATACTTAGTTTTTTCAGAATCCTCAACGGTACTTGACTTCGCTGTTTGAGAATGATTCGAGATTGTCCTCACCTCAGTGAACCACAGTACGACTGCATATGTAAGAGTCTTGTGTCTGCAAAGCCCCTAACTTGTAATTCTGCAATCGAAAACGAATTTTAAGAAAGGAGAGAAGGAAGCGAAGGTATCATTGAAAAAAGGGAAATTAAGGGAGGGGGAGCGAGGGGAGGGCGAGGAACGATGCGGACACAACATTACATCTATTTCCCTTCGCTTCCTTCAAAAAGGTGATTGGCTGAAATTATTTAAACTCCTCAACTGTGATGAAAAAAGTGGATTTCTTATCCTGAAAAATCTGGCTTTTTTTGCTCAACTCAGCAGGAATACTGCGGGAAATTGAAGAAAGTCTAGTCCTTACGGACGCTATGGGATATCATGAGAGTTAGTGTTTCTTTGACACCTTCAGTGGGGCGGAGTTTTTTAAAGATGAAATCGTTTAATTCTTCTTCGTCGGCAACTTCAATGATACAAAAAATATCATGAATTCCATAGACGGATGAAATCTCTTGGACGACAGATAAATCTTTCAATGAATCGAATACAGTGTCGGTGAGAGGAGGGTCAACATCAATTAGTATAATCGCACGAAGAGTCATTGTTGGAAAACTCCGAATATGTATATGTCAACCTTTCAGTTCCCGTTAATGTTCCTTATAAGCAATTCTAGCCAGAAGTTTTAGATGGGCTTGAGTTAGTAAATTGAGTAAGTTAGATGAAAAACTTCAAAACATACAAAGTGCATTAGAATCCATCCTAAGAATGCTCGTTAAACGCTGAAATATCGCACACAAATCCTGAGGAGGGATTATTCATGACCCTGACGAAGTCAGATAAGATTCTAGTAACATGTGCTCTCCCCTATTCAAATGGTACGGCACATATCGGTCACCTACGCACCTATATTCCAGGTGATGCCTATGTCAGATACCTGAAACGCTTCGGCTACGATGTCAGGTTTTTTTGTGGATCAGATACTCACGGCGCCCCAATTGAGCTTGCAGCGGAACAAGCCGGTATCTCACCCCAAGAGTTAGTTAAAAAATATCACATTCACTTCAAAAATATCTTTGAACAGCTGAATATCGATTTTGATTTATATGGAACAACCGAGGCCCCTTACCACTACAAGCGTGCACAAACAATCATTCGAACCCTAGAGAAAAACGGATACGTTGAGGAACGGGAAGTAGGGTTACCTTACTGTAATAAGGATCAAACTTTCCTTGCTGACCGGTTTTTAGTTGGAACTTGTCCGTATTGCGGAACGTTCGCTCGGGGTGATGAATGCGATCAAGGTTGTCAGCGGTATCTTGATGCAGACCAATTAATTGACCCACGTTGTGTTATATGTGGATCACCTGCAGAAAAACGCAAAACGCGTCATCACTTCTTCAAACTTTCAATGTTTACAGACTTTCTTATTGAGTTTAATAACAAATTGGAGGGTACCCCTATAGCACGCAACTATGCTTTAGGATGGATTCGTCAGGGACTGAAGGATTGGGGCATTTCGCGTGATCTAAAATGGGGCATTCCATATCCAGGTGACGAAGAACGGGTTCTCTATGTATGGGCAGAAAATTACGCGGGTTACATTTCATTTACTGAAGAGTGGGCCCGACAAACAGGAGCAGACTGGGAAAAGTATTGGATTCGGGACGGAAAGCTTATTCACTTCATCGGTGCAGATATCGTTTACCATCACGCAGTCTTTTGGCCTGCTATACTGAAAGGCGTTAATTACAACACACCCTATGCGATTGTTGCAAGTGGCATGGTAAAAATCGAAGGACATGGACTTTCTAAGAGTCGTGGGTTTGTAATTGATATTGAAGAGGACTTCATCAACCAAGGAATTGATGTCGACGCTGTAAGATATTACATCTTATCATACACTGGACATACGAAAGATTTAGATTTTGTCTGGAAAGACTTCCAATCCAAAGTGAACAATGAACTCGTTGGAATTCTAGGTAATTATGCATACCGTGTTCTCCTCTTTATTTACAAAAACTTCAAGAAAATACCTAAAGGATCTATTACACCAAGCGTTACAAAGGAAATCAAAAAAACCATCAACAATATCCAAAAGGCCGTTTATAATTACAAGTTCAAAGAAGCAGTGGACGCAGCCATGCAACTTGGATCATACGGTAATACGCTTTTTCAACAATGTGAACCTTGGAAAACCATCAAAGAAGATCCAAACCGGTGTGAAAATGACTTGTACCAGTGTTTACAAATCTTGAAAGCCATCGCTATTTTAATTGAACCCGTGATGCCCACAATTGCAGACCGAATCTGGCAACAACTCGGTCAGACAGAAAATATCCATGAAATAAAAGTTGAAAACTGCACAGACCCCCTAAAACTAGGTAAAAAATTGCCTAAACCAACGGTTCTATTCAGCAAAATTCCACTTGAAGCCGTTGAAAAACTGGCAACCGGCCTAAACCAACGTATTGAATTTGCGAAGGCAACGGGAAAGTAACCGCGTGTTTCACTATTTCCTAGCCTACTGATCGAATAACCGTTCCATAGAGTTCTTTTTTGATTGCTTTGACTTCCTTTGACTCCTTTTTTTTACCAAGAGTTTTAAGATGCGTAGCGATCAGATCAAGTGTCCACTTCTGAAGCAGTCGATTGTTTGGTCAGACGCAACTAACATCTTGAGTTCTGACACTGGAGCATCCCATTTTATACCTCGGCAGTTCTCAACCCAAAGTTCATCTTTGCCATTGAAGGTAACAGTCTCTCCCTTGGGCAGGAACCATAGTCCTTCAATTGAGGCATGGGGGTAGGCAGGTCGCACGCCATAGATGGTCTGTACATAGAGTTGACCATCATCGACCTTAGCAAGATTAAATGTTGGCTCAATCCCATAATAGGTGGCTTTGTAAATCCCCGTGATTTTTTCAGCTTGGTTGGGATCAAGCGGTGGGACATTTAGTTTTAGCCCAACCGGCGTCACTCGTGACAAATTGAGTTCAGCAATAGGATATCTGGCACCCACATATGTCACACCATATGGCCGTTGGGATTTCTTTGACTTGAAGTTGAATCTCACGGCATTCCCAGAAGGCAGGATGAATCCATTTCCCTTTGGTGTGAGCTCGAACCGATCATGCCAGTAGAGCTTCTCATCTTTGTATGTAACGACTACTGAGTTGTTCCAAAGACCAGCATAAAACCCAGCTATTTTGGATAAATCTTTCACATCTGGAGCCGTAACTTTTTCCTCAAGAAACTCCTTTGGCATTCTACGAATTAGTGTAACACCATGTGACTTGAGAAGCTGTTCTCTTGTCTCTGTTCCTAGCTTATGAGGATTCTTACTCTCACCAGTGTAGTTTTCCCTATTGGTCTGAACACTAACTCCAAAGTCATAATCAGGAATCCAGTAAAAGGTACTGGCATAACCAATGGAACCTCCACCATGTCCTAGAATCCTTGGAGCGAATCCACCATAGATGTCAACACCGAGGCCATAGTTGAATCCCTGATCTTTGGCAAAATGGGGTCGAATCATTTGACGGAACAGATCCTTTCTGAGAACGGTAGTTCCATTGTATTTCCCTTCGTTCAGGGCAAGGACAAGAACCTTCGCAAGGTCAGTTTGACCAATCCAGACATCCCCGCAACCATAGTCCTCGGAAGCGCCATACTCACACTCATGTCTACCATTTTCAGTTCCTATCGCGACATTGTCTTCGTTAAGTGCCTCACCACTTCCATAACGGAGAGTAGTCATTGCAAGAGGCTTTCCCAGCTTCTTCTTTGTCCAACTTGGATAAGTCATACCGGTCGCAAATTGAAGCGAGAATGCTACGAGGTCCATGCCAATGTTTGAGTAATAGTATCGATCATTGACCGGAGCAATCATCCAGCAGTCCTTGATACTTTCAACCATTTCTTCAAAGGTATAGGGTTCTTCATTGCCGAAGTTTCCGCCAATTCGGGGTTCCCTGGGTAGACCTGCTCGATGGGAGAGAAGATGTTAAAATGTGATTTTCTCATGCTCTTTTGGATCATGTCTAGAGTGTATGGTGAAGTCAGACCAGTAATCAATTTCTTTATCGTCAAGAGCTATTAGACCATCCTGAACCGCCAACATGAAGGAGAGCGCCGTGAAAAATTTTGTAGTAGATCCTATCTGAAAAATGGTCTGTGTATCAACCAGACCAGACTTTGCTAAGTTGCGATGACCGAACCCCTCAGCCCAGAGTATTCCAGCGCTCGTTACAACAGATATACTGGCACCAGGAGTTGGTCCATTCTCCACATAGTTCTTCATTCGCCGTTGGAAACGTTTGATTAGAGGACTATATCGCTCATTGTTATTCATGGTTAATATCAACACATCAAAATTAGAATAAATCCACTTGTCATCCCTCATCATTCTGATAATCACAATACGGTAGTAATAGATTCATTGCTAAATGCTAATGAAAACAGATATTTCTTTTAAATAAGCGTAGATAGCAAGTAGTAGATAAAAAAAAGTATTACATTTATAAGTTAACGCATAGATGCAAGAAGCCCCCTTTGGGGAATAAAATAAAATTGGTTCGAAAAATGTCTGATACAGCAAAAACATTGGTACTAATCGGTGGTATTCTCAATCTGATTGGGGCCCTACTTTTCATCGGTGTATTTGTCGTTATGTTTGGTTGGATGATTATTGATCCAATGTTAACGATGTTTGCTTTAATTGCCGGTGGTTTATTAATAATTCCGGCAATTATCGGTCTCTTATTTGGTTTGCTACCGTTGCTATGGCGAAATGAACCCGAACAACATCGAGTCGGTCTTATCATCATAGGCGTTTTAACCTTATTCTCAATTGGTGGAATCTTAATCCTGATCGGTGGTATCATCGCAAACGAAAAAACCGCTTAAAGCCATCGCTGCCTTGATAAGGCCCCCTTTTCTTTTTTTATGTAAGAGCGTATACCATTTAACGAGAGCGAAGAACTTCAAAGGCAACACAGCCAAATAAAAGAATTAATTTCAAATGCCTTTCAAATGCTGTTAAAACTTTGTTAGTATGTCTTCAAAATTGATCATGAATGGCGAAAAACACACAAAAAATGGGTTGCTGTGTTCTCAAAAATCACCTTATAGCAGCCCAATCATTGCTTCATTTTGGTATGGTGTTTTTTCTCACCCATGAAGCAAGCCATCTCTGAGCTACGCGATGCTGTGAAGGGTCATTTTTATACACACAGGTTACCAGACCCGGTTCTGGCCTACCGGGATGAACATGCATCGCAAAAATGCACGAGTTACAAGAAATACACGCTGTTGTCCGAGCTCCCCGTCCTTCGCGCCAGCGATTCGGTAAATCTGGCTCACAGATGAGCGGACGGGACAGGGCAATGAAATCCACCTTACCTTGATTAACAATTGTTTCCAATCGCTCTATGTATCGGTTTCCTCCAACCAGAATAACTGGAATACCAAGATTGAGGGTTTCAGCAAATTTCAAGAAATAACTCTGTTTCTCAGGACTTCGAATACGCGTATGAGACTCTGGCGCTGGCACTGGTCGAAATCCAAGCTCCTGTTCACTTCTCACCAGACAGTCCCACATTCCGCCGCTTACTTCGATTGCATCGACACCAGCCTGTTCAATTTCCTGAGCTAGATCAGAAAAGGTATCAATCTCAATCCCGCCTTCAAGATAATCAGTGCAGTTCATCTTGATTAGGATAGGAAAATCACTGACAGACTGCCTAGCTTTGGAAACAATCTCCCGAATGATTCTCGCCCTATTTGATGGTGAGCCCCCATAAGCATCATCTCGACGGTTTGTATATGGCGATAGAAAGCGGCTCAGCAATCCGCCGTGCGCGGCATGAAGTTGAATTCCTTCAAAACCTGCCTTTTTCACATCGATAATACCCTCAACAAAGCAATCAACAATATCACTAATCTCTTCCACCGTAAGCCGTCTCACCTTTCTTCGCGAGAAAGGCGAGTCAATCACAGAAGGTCTGCCACTTAGATCTCCATTCTCGAGCTGGGCTATAATATGGCATTCTGATCTCGCATTCTTTACTACCTGAACCATTTTCTCAATCCCTTTGACCCGAAGGTCAGCATAAGTGGAGAGCCAATTCCCAGAACCGATATCGCAAGATTGTTCACTAAAAACCGGTAAACCTCCTGTGATAATAAGCCCCACTCCACCGATAGCGAGTTGTCGATAGAGATTGAGCACCTCGTCTGTTATCACGCGACGTGTCAAGATGGACGGATCCCAGGTCGCCGAACGGACTAAACGGTTCGACAACGTAAGCTGTCCAATTTTCTCTTCCGAGAATACAGCATAGCTATCTCTTCTCATGCGAAATCCTCCGAGAACGACATCGTACGGTTAGTATTCTCGATACTATAAATTAATAATCAGTCTATAATGTGAAACAAATCACCTTTAGCATCATTTGGAAGAAACAGCATGTACATCTTTGAAAACCAAACAAAATAGCAAATAACTGACGCTACAATGGGTTTCTCCACTTTTAAAGAATAATCTTTCATAGATTTTACAATTAGTTACGATGGCAATAGTGAAGTAGCCTTTGATTTATATTGAAGAAGGCAAAAACAGTGCTCCTTTAAATCCAAGAATGTCAAATATTAAATATTCACTAATAGTACTGATGTGAAGTGACCCATGTGCCCCGATTATTTCGAAGACGCTCAAAAACAATTGGTCTTCCACCAGGAACGCCAGTATACGTTGGTGAGCGACGTCCTCGAAAAACAAAAATCACCATAATTGATTACAACGAAGACGATTTCCAGGAAAAGGAAATTGAGACTGTTGCAGAATGTTCCGATTTTACCGACAGTTCAACAGCGACATGGATCAGAGTCGAAGGTTTTAGTAACCTCGAGATGCTTAAAGAGCTCTGTGAAAATTACGAGCTCCATCCGTTAGTAATTGAGGATATACTAAATACCACCCAACGACCAAAGATTGAAGATTTTGGCGATTATATCTTTATTCTCTTGAAAATGCTTACGTTTTCGGATGAAAAAGGTCTGATTGTTAAGCAACTTAGCATTATTTTAGCCAAGAACTACGTAATTACATTTGAAGAAAGTCAAGACGATACTTTTAATCTCATTCTAGAACGAATACGTTTGAAGAAGGGAAAGATTCGAAAAATGAAAAATGATTATCTTGCCTTTTCCTTGTTAGATGTTGTGGTTGAAAATTACTTCAAAGTCATCGAAAAGATTGAGAGCAAAATTGAATTTTTTGAGGATGATTTAGTCGAAAACCCCACAAACGAAACACTGCGAGGAATTCATAACCTCAAGGGACAAATTTCATTATTACGCAAATGGATCTTACCATTGCGAGAGGTCACCAGCCGTCTGGAACGCGGTCGGATTTCTTTAATAAATCAAGAACTTCTAATTTACTTTCATGATGTGCATGAAAACTTAGTCCAAATCGCTGAAGCGGTTGATACTTTCCATGAGAAAATTCCCGTTTTGCTTGACATCTTTTTTTCAAGCATCAGTTATCGCTTAAATGAAGTTATTAAAATCCTAACGATATTTGCCACAATTTTCATCCCCCTTTCTTTACTAACCGGTATCTTTGGTTTGACTATTAATATCTCACCAATCATTTCCATACCATTCATAATAGCTCTCCTCGTGCTAATGTTGTTCTTCTTTCGAAGAAAAAAATGGCTCTAGAGAAATTCAGTCCAACCATGAAAATCTTCAAAATATAAGAGAATTGCAGGTATGTCTTCGAAACTTATCAGGAAGGCTAATAACTTACCAAAATTAGCCTTACTGCATTTAATCTCTTGGGCGAGAAATTCACTTTGCAGAAAAAAAAGAAATCTTCCCTACTTCATTGTGATTTCTTTTTCACTGCTTCTACCAACCCTATTGGTCCTGTCATCATGACATCACCACCTGGAGCAGCAAAATGAATCGAGAAGTTTGCATTGGTTAAGCGAAGTCTATTGGGACCGGTTACTACGATTTTTTCAAGTTGCTTGAAGGTTGGAGGATGGGTAAGAAAGAATAGTCCATGTCCACGGTCTTCGAAAATTTCGTCATCACTGATTTTTCCATCAACAAAGTCCACTAGCATTTTTTCAACTTTTCGGGGAGGTAAGTACCTAGTATGATGTTCCATCAATCCGATAATTTGGTCACTTTTGATGATTGCGGCCATAGTGTGCCCATTGCCAATATTAACACTAAGGACAAGATTTGCGGTTTTTACCGCTGGGTCCTGTAGAGCTCCAAGTATTGCTGCGGGTGCAGTATCCATTAATAAAACTTGTACAGAGGGAAGTTGTTTCTTAACCGCTGTAGCGGCTGATTTCATTCTTAAGAAATGAGATGGAATGTCTTGGCTCCAATAGGCTAGATTTTCTAGTCGAGAATTTGACATTAACTGAGCTTTCATCTGCTGAATGCGAAACTTTCGATTACTTGTTCGGTGTGGTGCCACTCCATGATCTTGCACAGCAATAGCTACAACATCAACATCATAGATAGTTTCATTAGAATTACTTAGAAACTTTTCTAACTCCAAAAGGTTGATTTCTGAGATTGTTAAGATTTCCCCGTCAAACTGACTAGGTGGACTTTCTTGTACTATCTCAATTCCCAGTTGTTTTACTTCCTCAAGGTTATTACGGATACTATATGCGACTGGCTCTGTAACTATGACGCGAAGTTTCTTCTTTAGGTGCTTTTTTAAAGCTGAAGTAAATGAGTGGCCGCCTATAATATCTCCTTGAATGAAAAGATCTGTCATCCGCTTAGTGGCCTCTTGAACTTTCACAGCAAAGATTTGGGAGGGCGAGGGCAAAACCATTTTAATACAATTTTCAATGCTTGTTTTTTTGTCGTCAAAAAGAAGAATATCCACAGTTCCTACTCCAATATCCAAAGCTAGTATTTTCATTTCCTAAGACTTCCGAACCAAGAGTTGATCTTCTATTCTAAATCTTGAGAAGAACACCTTCCTTCCGTAAGAACTTCACACCGTATCCTCAAACTTTTCCTTCCTTAGTATTTGAATGTCAGAAATTCTTGTTGTTGGATATTGCCCCGCTTTGTCCTTCTCAATGTATTTAGTCATATCCCAAATATTGGTTAGTGCAGCACAAACTGCAACTAGAGCTTCCATCTCAACACCAGTTTTAGCAACAGCTTTGATTGTAACAGTCACCTCAAGATAATTCTCTTTTATTGCAAATTCTGTAGCTATGTCAGTCAGAGGAATTTGATGGCAAAGCGGGATAATTGTTGGAGTATTTTTCGCTGCAAGTATGCTAGCAATCTCTGCAACTGGAAAGGGATCACCTTTCTTGATAGTTTTGTTCTGGATTTGGTTAAGAGTTTCAGGTTGCAAATAGATGCGTCCTCGTGCTATTGCCATGCGGTGTAGATCTTTTTTGTCGGAGGTATCAACCATTCGTGTCATAAATTCCACCTGGTGATGATTGCTCAAGATATGATCAAATTTGTGTTATTTATCTAGTCGGGTTTGCTCTTCTAGATAATAGGGTGCGCGATGTTCTAATGCTATGGCCAAATTTGCTTCAATACTATTAGGGTCGATTGTCACGAGATTGTCTTCACGCATTAAACATGGTTTAAATTTCCCATCACTCGTGACACGGAGCTTATTGCACTGACGGCAAAAAGCCGGATTATGTAGGCTACGGACCACTTCTACTATTGTTTTGGGAAGTATGTACTGTTTCCTACTTTGCATGGTCCGAATGATTACTTGCTTCGCTTTTGTTTTGAGCCATTGTTCTACAGGCGTCATATCGACATGATGCGCCTTGAAGAAATTGTAATCTATAGGTATGAGTTCAATCAGTTGGAGTATACAGTCATTATTTTGGGCAAATTCAATCATTTGTGTAATCTCATGGTCATTAATACCGCGAAGCAAGACCATATTTAGTTTAATAGGAGCTAATCCTGCAGCTGTAGCTGCAGCGAGACCTGCAGATATGGTGTCAACGTTCTTGGGAAGTTGTGGACCGGACAATGAATCACAGCCAATATTGACACGTGTAAGGCCTGCCTGCTTTAGCGGACGAGCTAGTTTTGCAAGGCGATAGCCATTAGTGGTCAGTGAAATATCTTTGATACCATGCGTTTCTGCAATGATACTGACAATTCTAGTGATGTCAGGACGGAGAAGGGGTTCCCCTCCTGTTATTTTGAAGTTTAGAATGCCCCAGCGCTCGGCCACTTCAGTAATCCTTCTGATTAGCTCAATGGACATATCTGGTTTCTTAGCTAAGTGACCTTCCTTATGGCAATAAGAGCATGATAGATTGCATTTTGAAGTCACTGAGACACGGAAATGAGTAATCGTTCGACCATATTGATCCACGAGCATTTTCTTTAATTCTTGAGTTTGGTTGACTTGTATACTCATGCTGAATTCCTCTTTATTATTCGAATTTGATCGCCTACACGAACATGTCCGCCTTTCAGTACACGGGCAAAGACACCTTCCTCAGGCATAACGCATTTTCCAGTAGCTTGTCCGATTGCACAGGGGGAATGACATTCTTTACCAATTTGTGTAACTTCCAATAACGTTGGTCCCACTTGTAAGAATGTCCCAAGAGGTAGCTTATAGAGAAGTATTCCTTCTGTCGTGAGGTTTTCACCAAATCCTCCATAGGGAACTTCAATGCCTTGTTGGTGCATCTTTTCGATACTTTCAACGCCCAATAATGAAACCTCTCGAATTCCTGGGGCGCCATGAGCATCATTTTGTACACCAAAATTTTTGATGAGAGTGGCCTGTTGAACATTTATCTTGGGTGTGCCACGCTTTTCACTGATACATACTGCGCGTATAATACCGGTCTGCATAGAGTCCAACGTCCTCAAAATAGTGTCACAGTCACCTCAGTTCCACGAGGTAACACCTCAGTATTTTCCTCGATCTCGATAAATCCATCAGCTAAGGTCAAGGATGTGATGGCGCTGGAGCCCTTCATAACTGGAAGTATTTGAATACGCTTTTCGTGTTCCTCGATTTTTACAGGTAAGAATTCATATCGTCCAATTGTGCTTACCACTTTTGTAGCCAATGTTCCGTAAATGTGACGTTTCGGAATTTCAGCCTTAAGCATTGCAAAGAGGACAGGGCGCACTATGATATAATAAATTGAAAGTGCGGACATTGGGTGACCTGGAAGACCAAAGAACAGTTTGTTGTTAATTTTCCCAATTGTTGTAGGTTTGCCAGGTTTTACGGCAATCCCATGAACTAAAACTTCGCCGAGTTTATTTGTCACTTCAACAATACAGTCCTCTGCTCCAAGGGATGATCCACCGGAGGTAATTATAAGATCGCAGGTTTGAATGCCTTTGCGAAGAGTTTGGGCAATCGATTCAGGGTCATCTAAGGCAAGACCCAGGTCAATGACATCACACCCATCACCAATGAGCGCGTCGATAATTGCCCGTCGGTTGATATCAAAAATTTTACCGACTTCTGGGATTACACCTGGCTCCTGAATTTCATTACCTGTTGAAAAAACTCCAATTTTCAGACGTTTTCGAACAGTAACTTCTGAGAACCCTAAGGCTGAAAGGACACCAGTGTGACGGGGAGTCAGCATTGTTCCTTGTTTGAGTACTACATCACCTTTTGTAATATCTGAACCTATGAGAATTACATTTTCTTGTGGAGCCACACTCTTGAAGAAGGTCACCTTGTCTTGGTCACGTTCGGTGTATTCGACCATAACGACT